>Ga0073934_10000478_pt1 | contig 114862 bp, 105 predicted proteins | sample LarsenN4metaG_FD_76834 | JGI IMG/M metagenome (GOLD analysis project Ga0073934, IMG submission 76834) | Hot spring sediment bacterial and archeal communities from British Columbia, Canada, to study Microbial Dark Matter (Phase II) - Larsen... ...
AATCCTGCGCGGCGAAATTCCGTCGCAAAAGCGCAATTGACAGTGCGGGGCATTCCCCGGATAATGAGCGGTACGCAGAAAATACCGGAGGAACAAAAACACCCAGCGGATGTCCTCTGACACGACGCCGAGAAAGAGTCCGAAGTACATCTTTGTAACCGGCGGCGTGGTCTCCTCCCTCGGCAAAGGTCTTGCCGCAGCTTCCATCGGATGTTTGCTCGAGTGCCGCGGCCTGCGCGTCACCCTGCAGAAGTGCGACCCCTACCTGAACGTGGACCCCGGCACGATGAGCCCGTACCAGCACGGCGAAGTGTACGTGACCGAAGACGGCGCGGAGACGGACCTGGACCTGGGGCACTACGAGCGCTTCACCCACGCGCGGCTGACGCGCGACCACAACTGGACCACCGGACGCATCTACGAGCAGATCATCGCCAAAGAGCGGCGCGGAGATTACCTGGGGAAGACCGTGCAGGTGATCCCGCACGTGACCGACGAGATCAAGAACGCCTTTCGCAAAGTGGCCGACGAGAACGACGTGGTGATCGTCGAGATCGGCGGGACGGTGGGCGACATCGAGTCGCTGCCGTTCCTGGAAGCGATGCGGCAGATGCGCCTGGAGCTGGGCGCGGAGAACGTGGTGTTCGTGCACGTGACGCTGGTGCCGTTCATCCCCACGGCGGGCGAACTGAAGACGAAGCCCACGCAGCATTCGGTGAAGGAGCTGCTGAGCATCGGCATCCAGCCGGATATCCTGCTGTGCCGCACCGACCGGCGCCTGCCGCGGGAGTTGAAGGCGAAGATTGCGCTGTTCTGCAACGTGGCGGAGGCGTGCGTTATCGCGGCCCAGGACGTGGAGACCATCTACGGCGTGCCGGTGGCGCTGGCCAAGGAAGGATTGGACGAAGAAGTCCTGCGGCTGCTGCGCCTGCGGGCGGATCCACCGGATCTGACGAAGTGGATGGAATTGCTCGGGCACATCCACAACCCGGCCGGCGAGGTGCGCATCGGCGTGGTGGGGAAGTACGTGAAGCTCGAGGACGCGTACAAAAGCCTGCGCGAGGCGCTGGTGCACGGCGGGCTGGCGCACAACCTGCGCACGGTGATCGAGTGGGTGGAAGCGGAGGAAATTGAGAACCAGCAGACCGCCCACAGGCGGTTGAGCCACGTGGACGGGATCCTGGTGCCGGGCGGGTTCGGCAAGCGCGGGATTGCAGGAATGGTGGAAGCGATCCGTTACGCGCATGAGAACAAGGTGCCGTTCTTCGGCATCTGCCTGGGCATGCAGTGCGCGACGATCAGCTATGCGCGGCACGTCTGCGGCCTGCAGGATGCGGACAGCACGGAGTTCGATCCGTGCACGCCGCACCGCGTGATCTACAAGCTGCGCGAGTTGCTGGGCGTGGACGAGATGGGCGGCACGATGCGGCTGGGGGCCTGGCCGTGCAAGCTCGAGCCGGGCTCGTTTGCGCACCGCGCCTACGGGACGCTGGAAATCAGCGAGCGACACCGGCACCGCTACGAGTTCAACCGCGAGTATGAGAAGCAACTGGTGGACGCCGGCTTCCGCATCACCGGGCGTACGCCGGACGGCACCTACGTCGAAATCGTCGAGGTGGCCGACCACCCCTGGTTCCTCGGTTGCCAGTTCCACCCGGAGTTCAAGTCCAAGCCGCTCCAGCCGCATCCGCTTTTTGCGGCGTTCGTGGGCGCGTCGAACGAGCACCGCGCGCAGCGCAGCGCACCGGCGGCCGTGCGGCAGAAGGTCCCCACCGCATAGAGCCCGCGCCGCTTTCCGTTGCAAATCACTTCATTCCGCCATAGGCTAATCCGCTTGCCTGGAGTCCAGTGCTGCGATGGATGCCGTGCGTGAATTCTCGGTTGGAGCGGTGAAGCTGGGCGGGAAGGCGCCGCTTTTTCTGATCGCGGGGCCGTGCGTGATCGAAAGCGAGGGCCACGCCACGATGCTGGCGGAGCGGCTGGCGGCGTTGACGGCGGAACTCAAACTCCCCTTCATCTTTAAGGCGTCGTACGACAAGGCGAACCGGTCTTCCATTTCGTCTTATCGCGGGCCGGGGCTGGCGGAAGGGCTGCGCATCCTGGGCGGCATCCAGAAGCGCGTCGGCGTGCCCATCCTCACCGATGTGCACGAAGTCTCGCATGTGGGGCCGGCGGCAGAAGTGTGCGACGTGATTCAAATTCCGGCGTTCCTTTCACGGCAGACGGATTTGCTGCTGGCTGCGGGGAAGAGCGGTGCAGCGGTGAACTTGAAAAAAGGACAGTTCCTTTCGCCGTGGGAGATGAGCAACGCGGTGGAGAAAGTGGCCAGCACAGGGAACCAGCGCATCATCGTCACCGAGCGGGGAGCTTCTTTCGGCTACCAGAATCTCGTGGTGGACATGCGCTCGTTCCCCATCTTGAAGAAGCTGGGCTACCCGGTGGTGTTCGACGTGACGCATTCGGTGCAGTTGCCGGGCGGAGAAGGGAAGGCCAGCGGCGGGCAGCCGGAGTTCATCGAGCCGCTGGCGCGCGCGGGCGCCGCTGCGGGAGTGGATGGACTTTTCCTCGAAGTGCACGAGAATCCGGCGCAGGCGCTCTCAGACGGCACGAACGCGCTGCCGCTGGAGCAATTGAAGGCGCTGCTCAAAAAAGTGATGAGCCTTGCAGCGCTGGTGCGCGGTTGGGAGGAAGCGTGAGCCAGGAGACGGCCAAACGCGTGCTGCGCATCGAAGCGCAAGCCATCGAAGGCCTGCTGCAGCGCATCAATGCGGAGTTCGACCGCGCGGTGGAACTGTTGTTCAACTGCGAGGGCCGCGTGGTGGTCACGGGGATGGGGAAGTCCGGGCTGATCGGGCGGAAAATTTCCGCGACGTTTGCCAGCACCGGCACGCCGTCGCTGTTTCTGCATCCGGCGGAAGCGGTACACGGCGACCTGGGGATGCTGGTGCGCGACGACGTGCTGCTGGCTATCTCCTACGGCGGGGAGACGCAAGAAATCGTCCTGCTGCTGGAAACAGTAAAGCGGCTGGGCATCCGTTTGGTGACCGTCACGGGAAACCTGCGCTCGACACTGGCGCAGGCGAGCGACGTGGTGTTGGACATCAGTGTGAAGGAAGAAGCCTGCTCGCTGAATCTGGCGCCCACAGCCAGCACCACTGCCGCGCTGGCCATGGGCGACGCGCTGGCTATCGCGCTGCTCGAGAAGCGCGGCTTCAAGGAAGACGACTTCGCGCGGCTGCACCCGGGCGGACAGCTCGGCAAGCGGTTGCGGCGCGTCGAGAGCCTGATGCATACCGGCGACGATCTGCCACGGGTGAAGCCGGGCGACGCCATGCCCGAAGTGATTTACGAGATCAGCCGCAAGAAACTGGGCATGGCGGCAGTGGTCGAGGACGGCGGGAAGCTGGCCGGAGTGATTACCGACGGCGACCTGCGGCGATTGATGTTGAAGCGCAAGAACGAGGCCCTCTCGCTGACCGCGGCGGAGTGCATGACGCGCAACCCGGTGACCATCGGGAAAGACGAGCTGGCCGCTACGGCGTTGCGGTTGATGGAAGAGCGGCGGATCACTGCTGTGCTGGTGGTGGACGCCGGACAGCGCGTGCTGGGTGTGGTGCATCTGCACGATTTGTGGACCCTACAGTTGTTCTAGCAGCAACGTCATGGTTACGGCTCCTGTAGCGGCCGGCTTTAGCCGGGCATAGCGTGCCGGCCTGAAGGCCGCCGCTACATTTGCGCAAAGCGACTTTTTGGGGCTTTTCGAACGAGGTACACACCGTGTCTCGCCCAACTGCTGCGGTAGTAAAGCGCGCGAAGAAAATCCGCCTGCTGCTCATGGACGTGGATGGAGTGCTGACCGACGGGCGCGTGTGGCTGCAGTCGTGGCCGGACGGCTCCGCGCAGGAGATCAAAGGATTCAGCGCCTACGACGGCGCGGGGCTGAAGCTGGCGAAGCTGGCCGGCCTGCGCACCGGCATCATCACCGGCAGGGATTCGGCCGCGACGGCGCGACGGGCGCGGGAAGTTGAAATGGAATTCGTCTATCAGGGGCGCGGGGAAAAGCTGCCGGCGTTCGAGGAAATTCTGCGCGCCGCGAAACTGCGGGATGAAGAGGTCGCCTATATCGGCGATGACTTGCCCGACCTGCCTGTGATGACGCGTGCGGGGCTGGCGATCGCTGTTGCTAACGCCTTCCCTGAAGTGAAACGCATGGCCCACCACGTTACGCGCCGCCCCGGCGGAGATGGCGCCGTCCGCGAAGTGATCGAACTAATTCTGAAGTCTCAGAAGAAATGGAATGAAGTGTTGAAAAGCGCCCGCGCCTGATCTAGCAGCAATCTAGCCACTCACCACTGATCACTCGCCACTTATTTAATGGAGCGGGCGATGGGAATCGAACCCACGTCCGAAGCTTGGGAAGCTTCTATTCTGCCATTGAACTACGCCCGCTCTTCGGCGTAATCGAGCGAAGCATAGCATCGCCAGCCACGCGTGTGCAAGAGTCCTGCCCGGTCATCTGACAGCTTGTTAAAACGTGCGTTTCGGTGTCTTTCCGCAAGAATTTAGGAAAAAATGCAGATTCCTCGTCGTCCCGGCAAGCCGGGACTCCTCGGAATGACAAGTTGGGACGTTTTTCAACAAGCTAAGTTGACAGGTTGGAAAGTTTGAAGGCTGGAAAGTTGAGACAGGGAAACCATAAGGACTCTTGCCTGCTGCGCGTGACAGGTTGGGCGCCGCACATTTCCGAACGTCGAAACCTTTTAGACTTTCGAACCTTCCAACTTGTCAACGGGCTCTGTTGATTTCCTCGAACACCCGCCGAAGGCGAGGAGTGCGAAGTGTGGGAGCGAAGCTGGTCCTGAGCGCAGTCGAAGGGCTCCCGCCTTGGACTGCGGCAGGTCGCTGAGGCACTGTCAAGAGCGGAGCAGGCGAAGCAAGCTTGGCGCCAAGCAAAGCGGCGTCCCGAAGCTTCGGGACGCCGCACTCCACAACCGGATGCGCCAAGGATGTCAGCGGAGTCTTGCCAACCTTTAATCGAGGACGGGTTTGATGCCCCAGATTTCTTTGGCGTATTCGGAGACGGTGCGGTCGGAGGAAAAGTAGCCCATGCGGGCGATGTTAAGGATGGACTTGCGAGCCCAGTCGGCAGGCTTGGTGAAGTCCAGCGCAGCCTGTTGCTGAGAAGCGATGTACGGTTCGAGATCAGCGAGGTGGAAGTAGTAGTCGCCGTGGTGCAGGATGCCATCGGTGAGCGGGCGGAACAGGCCGGCCTCGTTGGGGCAGAAGCGCGTGCCCTGCAGGGCGTCCATCACGCGGCGGACGACGGGATTTGAGTTGTAAAGTGCGCCGGGATGGTAAGACCCTTTGCGGCGGTGCTCGGCCACTTGCTCGGCGGTGAGGCCAAAGATGTAGATGTTCTCGCGGCCGACCTCGTCGGCGATTTCGATATTGGCGCCGTCCAGGGTGCCCATGGTGAGCGCGCCGTTCATGGCGAACTTCATGTTGCCGGTGCCGGAGGCTTCCATGCCGGCGGTGGAGATCTGCTCGGAAAGGTCGGCGGCGGGAATGATTTTTTCGGCCAGGGAAACCCTGTAGTCGGGGACAAAGATGACACGCAACTGATCGTTTGCGCGGCGGTCCTGGTTGATGACGGCGGCAACGCAGTTGACGAGGCGGATGATGAGCTTGGCCTTGAAGTAGCCCGGCGCAGCCTTTCCTGCAAAGACAAACATGCGTGGGACAGTGAGCGTCTTCCCGTCTTCGACGATGCTCAAGTAAAGATGGATGATGTGCATGACGTTGAGCAACTGGCGCTTGTACTCGTGGATGCGCTTGGCGTGGATGCTGAAGAAGAAATCCGAGGGGGCCGTAGTGCGCGTGGTCTCCCAGATGAGGCTGGCCAGGCGCTTCTTGTTTTCTTTCTTGACGCGCAAGCAATCTTTCTGGAAGCCGGCATCTTCAGCGAAGGGCTCCAGCGCGCGAAGCCGGTTGAGGTCGAGGATCCAGTCATCGCCGATGGCGCCGCTGATCAGGCGGGCCAGCTCAGGGTTGGAGTAGAGCAGCCAGCGCCGGTGGGTGACGCCGTTGGTCTTGTTGTTGAAGCGCTCGGGCCAGAGTTGGGCGAAGTCGGGGACGAGCACGGTCTTCACCAGGCTGGAATGGAGCTTGGCCACGCCGTTGACGGAATGGCTGCCGATGATGCACAGATGCGCCATGCGGATCTGCTTGGTGGAGCCTTCTTCGATTAAAGAGACGCGGCGCATGCGGTCCAGATCGCCGGGAAAGCGCTTGGTCACCTGCTCGAGGAAACGCTGGTTGATTTCGTAGATGATCTGCAAGTGGCGGGGCAGGACCGTTTCGAGCAGCGGCAGGGCCCACTTTTCGAGCGCCTCGGGCATCAGGGTGTGATTGGTGTAGCCGAAGGTAGCCTGGGTGATCTCCCAGGCCTTCTCCCAGGGCACGTCATGGTGATCTATGAGCATGCGCATCAGCTCGGCCACGGCCAGCGCGGGGTGCGTGTCGTTCAAGTGGATGGCGACCTTGTCGGGGAACTGGTCGAAGCCGCGGTGCTGGGCCAGGTAGCGGCGCACAATGTCGCGGATAGCGCAGCCGACCAGGAAATATTCCTGCAGCAGGCGCAATTCGCGGCCGGCGGCGATGGTGTCTGACGGGTAGAGCACCTTGGAGATGGTTTCGGAAGAAATCTTCTGCTCCACGGCCTTGATGTAGTCGCCCTGGGTAAAGATATCCATGTCGAACTCGTCCGAAGAGCGAGCGGAGAAGAGACGCACGTAGTTGCAGGTGCGGCCTGCGTAGCCGGCGACGGCCATGTCGTGGGGCACGCCGACGAGGAGCTTCCAGTCCATCCAGGAGGGCAAGGAGGTGCCGCGGATGGGGTCCACCGACGCTTCCATGCGGCCGTAGACGGGGATCCAGTAGATGCGGTCGCGGCGCTCGATCATCCACGGCGTGCCGTAGCTCATCCAGTGGTCGGGACGTTCGCGCTGCGCGCCGTTCTGGATCTCCTGGCGGAAAAGGCCGAACTCGTAGTTGATGCCGTAGCCGAAGCCGGGCATGCCGAGGGTGGCCAGCGACTCGAGGAAGCAGGCCGCCAGGCGACCCAGGCCGCCGTTGCCGAGCGCAGCGTCAGGCTCGACTTCGAGGATTTCTTCAAGGTTGGCGCCGAACTCGCGCGCGGCAATTTCGCAGATTTCGAACAGGCCGAGGTTAGAGAGGCTCTCGCGCAGGGATCGGCCGAGCAGGTACTCAATGGAGAGGTAGTAGAGGCGCTTGGCGTCGTGGCGGCGGTAGCGCTCTTCCGTCTCGATCATCTTGTCAATCAGGTCTTCGCGGACGGCCAGCGCGATGGCGCGGAAAATTTCTTCGTGAGAAGCCTCCGTCTTTCTGCGGCCGACGGAGTAGCGCAGATGATGAAGGGTGCGCTGCACGAAATCGCGGACTGCTTCTTCGCTGGGAGGCTTGCGATCCAGGGTGGTGGGCATCCGAATGCGACCTCGGTGATTGCGCGGAGCGGTGGAGCGAGAAAATCCTGCTCAGGGGACGCGCATTGTAGTTTTCTTCCGCTACCGCAGGTTCCTGCGGGCCAGTCAGCGAGTGCATCTTAGCAGAAGTGGCGCATCACGGCGCAAGTCGGAGGAGGGGCTGGTCTTATCCGCGTCCGGCAACCGTGCTACATTCAGGGGCTCTCGGCGGCGCTGGGCGCGATGGCCCAAGCCTGAAGGAGGCGACGTGGCGTATCAAGACCTGCGGGAATTCATCCGCAAACTGGAAAAAGAAGACGAATTGAAGCGGATCAGCACGGAGGTGGACCCGGTGCTGGAGATCACGGAGATCACCGACCGGGTGACCAAGGCCGGCGGGCCGGCTCTGCTCTTTGAGCGGCCCAAGGGGTCGAAGATGCCCCTGCTAATCAACATGCTCGGCAGCCACCGGCGCGTCAACCTGGCTCTGGAAGTGAGCGGGTTGAGCGAGGTGGCGGAGAGGATTCAGTCGTATGTGAACTTCCAGTCTCCGCAAGGATTGTTCAACAAGTTGAAGATGCTGCCCAAGCTGGCGGAGATCGGCGCGTTCTTCCCGAAAACGGTGAAGAGCGGGCCGTGCAAGGAAGTGATCCGCAAGGACGGTTTTTCGCTGCATGAGTTTCCGATTCTGAAGTGCTGGCCGCAGGACGGCGGGCGGTTCATCACCTGGCCGCTGGTAATCACGAAAAATCCGGAGACGGGCAGGCGTAACGTGGGCATCTACCGGATGCAGGTGGAAGGCGAGCGCGAGACCGGCATGCACTGGCAGACGCAGAAACACGGCGCGGAGCATTTCCGTCGGGCACGGTCCAAGTTCGGGGAAGGGAAGCTGGAAGTGGCGGTGGCCATAGGGTCCGACCCGGTGACGTGCCTGGCTGGCGCGCTGCCTGTCCCGCCGGACATGGACGAGATGATGTTTGCAGTGTTTTTGCGGCGCGAGCCGGTGGAGATGGTTGCGTGCGAGACGCTGGATCTGGAAGTGCCGGCCAACGCGGAGATTGTGCTGGAAGGCACGGTGGACTTGAATGAGTTCCGCACCGAAGGGCCGTTCGGCGATCACACCGGGTTTTATTCGCTGGCAGGGGACTATCCTGTTTTTCGGGTGCAATGCATCACACAGCGCAAAGACCCTATCTACCTGACAACGATCGTAGGCCCGCCGCCGCAGGAGGATTTTTTCATCGGGCACGCCATCGAACGCATTTTTCTGCCGGTGATGAGGATGCAGTATCCGGAGATCGTGGATATTTCCATGCCGGCGGAGGGGATTTTTCACAACCTGATGATTGTGGCCATCCGCAAGTCGTACCCGGGGCAGGCGCGAAAGATCATGAACGCCATCTGGTCGCTGGGGCAGGCGATGTTCACGAAGGTGATCGTGGTGGTGGATCACGACGTGGACGTGCAGCACCACCGCGAGGTGGTGTGGAAAACGCTGTGCGCGATTGATCCGGAGCGGGACGTGCAGTTCGTGCTCGGGCCTGTGGATACCCTGGACCACGCCGCGCGCGTGCAGGACTTCGGGTCGAAAATGGGCATTGACGCCACGCGCAAGTGGCCGACGGAGGGATTTACCCGCCCGTGGCCCGACCAGATCGCCATGGACCCCGCTGTCAAAGCTCACGTGGACCAACTCTGGAAGACGTTGGGGTGGAAGCCCTGAGAGCACAAACCCCGCCCAGCGTTTCCGCTGGTTGCCAGCCAGTCGAGCGCTCCGCAGCGTAACGGATGGGAGTTGAATAAGCTGCGCAGCAAATCACTTTTCGTTTGCTTCTTTCACTCATTGTTGGAGTTACCCTCGTTGCGCTCATTTCATCGTAATTTCAGGTTCGCCAGGAAGAGCGACGACTGGGAGGAGAAGTCGAGCGGCGCGCGAAGCCTGCCGTTGGTGGCCGCGGGAAGGAGCTGATTGGGGCACAAAATCGTGCGCCAGGGTGCTCCCCACGCAAGACCTATATGTAGTAGTCTCTTCTCCGCCGACCACTACCGCTTGCGTCTATTGCCGCCTCTTACCCCTCAACTCCCAGCAAAAACCAAAGCTTTGAGCACAACTCCCAAACCCATCACTTGACTCTCTGCCTCCCCGGTGACATAACCCCCCGAAGAGAGGCCCGTCCCAGCCGGGCTATCGAGTGGGGGGTATTGCGGGCTGGGGTGGACGCGTCCAGGGAGCAATGGGGTGGCTACCTTGTCGGTTGAATCGCGCGAAGTGATGAATATCCGCGAGGCCTCGCAGTACTTGGGCATCTCCCCGGACACGCTGTACCGGTACATCTATGAGGCCCAAATCCCGGCGTTCAAGCTGGGGAACCGGTGGAAGTTCAAAAAGACGGTGCTGGATCGGTGGATGGAGAAGAAGATCAGTCTGGGCAGCAGCCCGAGGCCGAGGCGTAAGCAGTAAGGCACGCCCAGAGGGCAGAGAGGGGCCGCGACATGTTCGGTATTGGAAAGCAAAAAGAACTGGTCGGACTGGACATCGGGTCCAGCTCGATCAAGGCGGTCGAACTGAAGCGCACCAAGCAGGGGTTTGAGCTTGTGAGCTTCGGGCTGAAGAGACTGGAGCCGGATACGGTAGTGGACGGCGCGATCATGAACGCACCGGAAGTGGTGGACAGCATCAGCAAGCTGTACGAAGAGCAAAAGGTCAAGACGAAGAACGTGGCCACGTCCGTCTCCGGCCACTCGGTGATCGTCAAGCGGATTACGCTGCCCTCCATGACCGAGGAGGAGCTGTATAACCGGATCAAGGACGAAGCCGCGCAGCACATCCCCTTCGACATCGCCGACGTGAACCTGGACTACCAGTTGCTGGAAGCCATGGACACGCAGATGGACGTGCTGCTGGTGGCGGTGAAGAAGGACAAGATCCTGAACCACACCAACGTGCTGCACCAGGCGGGGAAAAGCCCGACGGTAGTGGACATTGACTCCTTCGCGTTGCAGAACTGCTTCGAGGTGAACTACGAGCCGGACCCGGGGCAGACCATTGCGCTGCTGAACGTGGGCGCGAGCGTGATGAGCATCAATATCGTGCGTGGGGGCGTGCCGCTGTTCACGCGCGATGTCTCGGTGGGCGGCAACCAGTACACCGACGCGCTGCAGAAGGAGCTGGACCTGAGCTTCGAGGACGCCGAGCGGCTGAAGCAGGGCGGCAGCGTGACCGGGGTCAGCGAGGAACAGAAAGCGACCATCCTGCGCTCGGTCTCGGATATCCTCATCCTGGAAATCCAGAAAACTTTTGACTTCTTCCGGGCCACCGCCAGCGGGGAGAATATCCAGCGGATCTACCTGGCTGGGGGCACGGCCCGGGTACCGGGGCTGATGGACCTGCTGCGCGAGGAATTCGCGATGCCGGTGGAGGAGTTGTACCCGTTTCGCCGCATCGTGATCAATCCTGGGCGCCACAATGAGGACGAGATCCGCGAACTTGCGCCGCGGTTGGCCATATCGGTCGGCCTGGCGCTGAGGAGTTTTGACACGCCATGATCCGGATCAACCTGCTCGGCCGCAAACCTCCCAAGAAGCCGGCCCGCGCCGTCCCGGCGGGCGTGGCGGTGACGCTCGTGTTGTTGCTCGGCAGCGTAGTGGTCGCTGCAGGTGTGCTCTGGGTGATTTGGAACGACAAGCAGAACAGCATCCAGCAAGCGCAGAACGAGGTCAGCAACCTGGAGCGGGAAATCAAAGACCTGCAGAACATCAAGCAGCAGGTGGATAACCTGCGGGCGCAGAAGGACGTGCTGGACCGCCAACTGGCCGTGCTCGACCAGTTGCGGCAGAACCGCACGGGCGGGCAGGAGCTGCTGAATTCGCTGGCCGGGACGGTGGTGCGTTCGGATGCCGTGTGGTTGACGTCGATGGAGAAGAAGGGCACGAAGCTGACGCTGGAAGGGACGGCGGGGTCCATCAACGCGATGGCCAATTTCATCACGGAACTGAAACGATCCGCGTACTTCAGCCAGGTGGAAATCAGCGAATCGAGGCAGGACGAGCGGAACACCGCCGTGACGACGTTCTTGTTCAAACTGAGCGTAGACTTTGTACCGCCGCAGAGCAAGGCGGGCGCGGCGGCAACGAGTTAGGGGGAGCGAGATGGCCATCAATGTGCGCGAAATGACGGTCTCCGTGCAGGCCCTGCTGTTTGCGGTGCTGGCCGTCCTCCTCATCGTGGCAGGACTCTACCTGCCGATGTCGCCTATCCAGAAGGCGGCGGCGACGCTCGACGATCTACAGCAGAAGAAGAGCAGCCTTTCCGGGCAGCGCACCAGCCTGCAAGTCTTCAAGCAGCGGCTGCCGGTCCTGCAGAGCGAGATCCAGAGCGTGCAGACGGAAATCGAGAACCTGAGACGAATCATCCCGGCGGAGAAAGACGCGGATGAGTTCATCCGTCAGGTGCAGGGCGCTGCGGCCAGTGCCAACGTCTTGATCCGGCGGCTGAAGGCGCTACAGGTGGCCGCGCGGGACCAGTACTACGAGATGCCGTTTGAGATCGAGGTGGATGGGCCGTATTACGCCGTCTCAGACTTCTTCGGGCGGCTGAGCCAGGTGCCGCGGATCATCAACGTGGGCGACCTGACGTTCAAGGGGACGGTCGACGGCGTGGGGAGGAAATACCCCCTGCGGCCGGGTACGACGGTCTCTGGCATGTTTGTAGCCACGACATTCTTCACCAAGGCAGCCGAGCTGCCACCGCCGGCGAAGCAAGCCGCGGCACCGCCGGCAAAGCGCTAGGACGGGAAAGGGCTGACGATGCGACTGGTAAAGCCATCCGCGACGCTGATTGCTGCGCTCGCCCTGGTAGTGAACGCCGGGGCGGCGCTCGGGCAGGCCAAGCAGCCTGGCGCGGTCCCCCCGGCCAAGGCTGCAGCGCAGGCCAAGGCTCCGGCCAAGGCGGCCGCGAAGCCGCCGGTCGAAAGGCCGGCGAGCAAGGCCACCACAGCGATGCAGGCCGCCGCAGTGACCAAACGGGATCCCTTCCAACCGCTGGTTAGCAAGGCGGATGGGACGAGGGCAATTCCGGAAAACCTGCCGCCGGGTCCGGGCGGGGTGATGATTTCCACGCTGCGTCTGGAAGGGCTCGTGAGCGCCCCGAGCGGGATGATCGCCGTGATTTCGACGCCGCGGCAGAACGTCTATTTCCTGCGCGAGGGACAGCGCTTGTACGACGGCGTGGTGGAGAAGATTGCGCTTGATCGGGTGACGTTCCGCCAGCGGGGCCAGGACCCGTTCGGGAAGCCTGTAGACCAGCAAGTGACTCGATTCCTCTATCCGAGAGCAGGAGAACAGTGATGAAGACGAACAGGCAGAGGTGTTCCGTCGCATGGCTGCTGTTGGCGGCCGTGGCGCTGGTGTTCCCGCAGAGCGGGATGGCGGCCACGCCCGACCCAACGGGGCGGCTGGTGCGGGTGGAGGCCACGGTGGCGGAGCACGCCGTGCGCATCGAGGCCAAGGCCTCCGTACCGTTTGACTTCACGACCTACCGGCCCAGCGACAACCTGTTCATCGTGGACATCGCGGGTGTCGCGCCCGGAGAAGCGGGGCTGGCCAAGGTGCTGAAGTCGCAGATCGTGAGCAGCTACCGCGTGCTGGCCTACCGCGGCGGCGAGAAATCCATGGTGCGGCTGGAGGTTGTCCTGCGCACGCCGGTGGAGCCGCGCGTGGAGCGCCTGGGCCCGGACCATATCGCGCTGCTGTTCGGCGCGGAGATTCCGGCGCAGGCAATTCCCGTGAAGCAGGCCGCGCCCGCGGCCCGTCCGGCAGTGACGGATATCGCCGCGACGAGCATCGAGCAGGTGCAGGTGCAGCGGGCGGAGTCTGCCACGCGGGTGCAGATCGAAGGCAACGGGCGCCTGGCTTGCGAGGTAATGCGCCTGAACAACCCCGAGCGTGTGGTGCTGGACTTTGCAGGCGTGCACGGGTTGAAAGCGGCCAAGGCGATTGCGTCAACGACCCAGCCGGTGAAGTCCGTGCGGCTGGCGCGGTACAAGCCCAACGTGGTGCGCGTGGTGATTGACCTGGACCGCAACGAGCCGCATCGCGTGCGGGCGCACGGCAAAGTGGTGACGGTGGAATTCACAGCCGCGGATACGGCCGAGGTGAAGGTAGAACCGCCGACGAGTGCTCCGGTAATGGCCGTGCAGGCGGCTCCGGAAACTCCCGCCGCGCAGCCTGCCGTGGCGGAAGCCGCTCCGGCAGCCCAGGTGACACCCATCAACACTGAACAACTGACCCTGCCGCAGACGCTGACGCAGCCGACCACGGTCCTGGCCAGCGCCGAACCCCAGCAGAAGATCCAGGCGACGCCGGTCGCCCGGGCGGAAACCCCGCCGGCAATGACCGCTCCCGCAGCTCCGGCCGCGGCGAAACCGGCCCGGCAAGGCGGGAAATCGCAGGGCGAGCCGATTTCGGTGAACCTAAAGGATGTGGACCTGAAGGACTTCTTCCGGCTGATCCACGAGATTAGCGGGCTGAACGTGGTGATTGACCCCAGCGTGAAGGGCTCGGTGACGCTGGTGCTGGACGACGTGCCGTGGGACCAGGCGCTGGACATCGTGCTGCGCAACAACCAACTGGACAAGCAGCTCGAAGGCAACGTGCTGCGCATTGCCACGCGGGACACCATGAAGAAGGAAGCCGAGGCGCAACGCGACCTGGCCAAGGCCCAGGCGGAAGCGGTGGACGTGATAACTACCACGCGGACGCTGAACTACGCCAAGGCAGCCAGCCTGCGTGACACGCTGAAGCGGTTCCTCTCCAGCCGCGGCGAAATCCTTTCCGACGACCGCTCCAACTCGCTCATCATACGGGACATCCCGAGCGTCCTGCCGGACCTGGACAACCTCATCAAGCAACTGGACCGCAAGTCGCAACAGGTGGAGATCGAGGCGCGGGTGGTAGCGGCGTCGCGGTCGTTTGCCCGCGACATCGGCACGCAGTTCGGCTTCGCCACCACCTCGACCAGCGGGCGGACCGTGTATGGCGGTGTGGTGGGGAGCACAAGCATGACCAGCCCGATCTCCCGCGGCCCGGGTCTGCCGGTGCCGCCGCTGGTGGCCAGCGGTACGAGTTCCATCCCGCTGAACTCGAACTTCCCGGTGTCGGCGCCGACGAGCGGCGCGTCGTTCGCGCATAGCTCACCGAACCTGGCATTGGACTTCATCCTGACCGCTGCGGAAACCAAGGGCGTGGGCAAGCTGCTCTCGAAGCCCAAGGTGGTCACGCAGAACAACGAGATGGCGCTGGTGAAGCAGGGCACCAAGATCCCGCTGCAGACGGTGATCAACAACACCATCACGGTGCAGTACGTGGACGCCGTGCTGCAACTGGAAGTCACGCCGCAGATCTCTGCGGACGGCACGGTGTTCATGGACGTGCGCGTGGAAAATACGGCCATTGACACCGGTATCCCGCGTGTGAACAACATCCCCGCGCTTACCACCCAGGAAGCCAAGAGCAAGGTGACAATCCAGGATGGGGGCACGGTGGTGATCGGCGGCGTGATTATCACCTCGCAGCGCACCGACATCGCCCAGGTGCCGTTGTTCGGCAGCATCCCGCTGATCGGGCACCTGTTCAAGCGCACCAGCGTGAGCACTTCCTCACAGGAACTGCTGTTCTTCATCACTCCGCGCATCGTGCCCGGCTGATAGTCTTTGGACCGGGTATAAACTGGGGGAGGAGGCTGCGGCCTCCTCCCTGTTTTTTCTATGCGGCCACCCTTCTCCAAACGACAGCAGCGTCTGCGGCAGGAGTTGAAGCTGCTGGTCGCGGATTCCTTCCTGACACTGCATCCGGCCAACTACTTCTACCTGTGCGGATTTTCGGGCTCGTCCGGGGCGCTGCTGGTGGAGCGGCACGGGGCCACGCTCTATACGGACGGGCGGTACACGGTGCAGGCAGGGGAGGAAGTGGTCGGCGCGGAGGTGCGGACCGTCAACGGTGGGGTGTTGCCGGCCGTGGGGGAGCGACTGAAGACGAGCAGCGGGAGCCGGGTGGGCATTGAAGCGGCGAACTTGACACTCGCGCAGAAGGACCAGTTGAAAAAAGCAGCAGGGCCACGTGTCCGTTGGCTGAAGCTGCCGAATTGCGTGGAACGACTCCGGGCAGTAAAGGACGCTGGGGAGATTGCGTTGATGGAGAATGCAGCCCGGCTGGGCTGCCGCGTGTTTGGGGAGGTTCTGAGACTGATTAAGCCCGGGGTTAGGGAAGTTGAGCTGGCGGCCGAGATTGAGTACAGGATGCGCCGCGGAGGCGCCAGCGGGCCGGCTTTTGAGACGATTGTAGCCTTCGGGGAGCGTACTGCGCTGCCGCACGCCCGTGCCACGGGGCGAAAGCTGAGGAAAAACGAGTTGGTGGTGCTAGACCTGGGTGCTATACTGCGCCACTACTGTTGTGACCTGACGCGTACCGTCTATGTGGGTCGTGCACCTGCCAAGATCCGAGGGTGGTACAGGGCGGTACTGGCGGCCCAGTGGGCGGCACGAGAGGCTTTGCGGCCGGGCGTGGCCGCGGGAGAGGTGGACGAGGCCGCCCGAGGCGTGCTGAGAAAGGCCGGGTTGGAGCAGTTTTTCACCCATAGCCTGGGGCATGGACTAGGTTTGGAAGTCCATGAGGAACCGCGCCTGGCGAAGGGGCAGAAGCAGCAGCTAGAACCGGGGAACGTTGTTACGCTCGAACCCGGCGTATATGTGCGAGGGGTCGGGGGTATCCGGGTGGAGGACGATGCGGTGGTGACCCGGTCCGGAGCCCGCTTGCTGACGACGGCTAACAGGGAGTTCTTGGAACTGTAGATGAGCAAAAGACCCAAGGGGAAGTCGAAGAACCCGGCGGAGGGAGGCGGCAAAGCTACGCGAGTGGACCTGACCCCGGTGGAGCAGATGCTGGCGTTCATGTCCCAGCACGGGCTCGAGGAGTTCGAATACGAGTACGGCGGGCTCCGAGTGCGCCTGAAAAAGCCCTCCAGCAACGCTAACTCCGCGGGGTTGCTAAGGTCAGCGCACCTGCCGGAGATTGTGGTGGCCTCGTCTGCGGGTGGAGCCGCCGGAGCCAGCGCAGGAACGCTGCCGGGCAGGGAAGAGGCCGGGGAAGCGGCGCGGGAAGACCTGCACATCGTAAAATCGCCCATCGTGGGGACGTTCTATGAGGCGCCCAACCCGGGGGCCGAACCGTTTGTAAAGCAGGGAGACCAGGTGGAGGCGGGCCAGGTGCTCTGCATCATCGAAGCCATGAAGCTGATGAACGAGATTGAATCGGATATGGCCGGAGAAATTGTGCGCATTTATGTGGAAAACGGCCAGCCCGTCGAGTACGGCGAATCCCTGTTCGCCATCCGGCCCGCGCGAAAGAAATAGGGGCAGCCCCTGAAACCCCAGCATCCCGCTATGTTCCGCAAAATCCTGATCGCCAACCGCGGGGAAATTGCTCTGCGCGTGATCTGCGCCTGTAAGGAACTCGGCATCGAGACGGTAGCTGTCTATTCCGAAGCGGATCGCAACTCGCTGCACGTGCGGTTCGCTGACGAAGCAGTGTGCATCGGCCCGCCGCGGAGCAAGGACAGCTACCTGAACATCCCCCACGTCATCAGCGCGGCGGAAATCACCAACGTGGACGCCATCCACCCGGGGTACGGATTCCTTTCGGAGAATGCCAACTTCGCGGAGGTGTGCGCGGCGTCCGACATCGCGTTTATCGGGCCGCCGGCGGAAGCCATCCGGCTGATGGGTGAGAAGGACCGGGCAAGGCGGGCGATGGCATCGGCAGGGGTGCCGATCATGCCGGGGACGGACGGGCCGGTAGAGGACGAGAACGCAGCCCTGAAGGCGGCGGCCAAGATCGGCTATCCGCTGATGATCAAGGCCGTGGCCGGCGGTGGCGGGCGCGGGATGCGCATTGTGCGCAGCAAGTCGGAGCTGCCTTCGGCATTTCAGACCGTGCGCAACGAGGCCCAGCAGGTTTTCGGCACGCCGGACGTGTATATGGAACGCTTGATCGAGCGACCGCGTCACATCGAGTTTCAGGTACTGGGCGACCAGCATGGCAGAGTGGTCCACCTGGGGGAACGTGAGTGCAGTATCCAGCGGCGGCACCAGAAACTGCTGGAGGAATCGCCGTCCCCGGCAGTGACCGCGGAGAAGCGGGAAGAGCTGGGTTCGCGGATTGCCGCTGCGCTGGAAAAGATCGGCTATGTGAATGCCGGCACCGTGGAACTGCTGCTGGACGAGGACGGGGACTTCTACTTCATCGAGATGAATACGCGCATCCAGGTGGAGCATCCGGTGACGGAGATGATTGCGGGGCTGGACCTGGTGAAGGCGCAGATCCGCGTGGCGGCCGGAGAACGCCTGGACCAGATCATCCCGAAGCGGGAGTTCCGCGGGCACGTCATCGAGTGCCGCATCAACGCGGAGGACCCGGAGACGTTCACGCCGTCGGCGGGGCGGATCACGGCCTTCCATATCCCGGGGTCCACGGGGGTGCGCGTGGATACGGCCTGCCACAGCGACGCGGTAATTCCGCCGTATTACGATTCGCTGATTGCCAAACTGATCGTGCACGGGCGGGACCGCCAGGAGGCCCTGGCGCGCATGCGCCGGGCGCTGGAGATGTTCATCGTGGAAGGCGTCAAGACCACCATCCCGCTGCACAAGAGGATTCTGGCCGACGCGGATTTCCTGGCCGGGAAGTTCGACACGCACTTTATGGAGCGGTATCTTCCGGCGCTGCAGGCGGCGGGCAAATGAGCCTTGTCATCCCCCGGCTCTATGTGATAATGGACGCCGCTTTGCTGAAAAGTTCCGCCGTGGAATTGGCGGACGCTCTCGCGTCAACCGGGGTTGGGCTCATCCAGTATCGGGACAAACAGATCTCGCCGCGCAAGCTCCTCTCCATCTGCCGGGAACTTGTCTCTCTGCTTCGCAAATACGATGGCCGCCTGGTGGTGAACGACCGCCCGGACGTGGCCGTGCTGTCCGGCGCCGGCGGGGTGCACGTGGGGCAGGAAGATTTGCCGGTGGAGGACGCGCGCGCTGTGTGTGGTCGAAACTGCTGGGTTGGAGTCTCCACGCATGCGTTGAAGCAAGTGCGCCAGGCAGAAACCACCTCGGCGGATTACATTGCTGTGGGCCCGGTCTTCGCCACGACCACGAAGAAAAGTCCGCAGCCGGTGGTGGGAGTGGAATTCGTCCGGCAGGCGCGGGAGCTGACGCGGAAACCCTTGGTGGCTATCGGCGGCATCACACTGGGGAACGCTGCGGCGGTGTGGCAGGCCGGCGCGGATGTGGTGGCGGTGGCCCGGGACGTACTGCAAGCGACGGACCCGGCCGCGCGGGCGAGAGAGTTTCTGGAATTGGCGTCGCGGCTGGATTCAAGCCGCAACTAAGGGACGCACAGATGTCGCAGACGGTTCGAGCACTGGACACGGTCGCAGCCCAACAGCGCGAGTTTGTCAAGGGGCTGGGGCTGCTGGACTCGACGATGATTGTGATCGGCTCGATGATCGGGTCGGGCATCTTCATTGTGTCGGCGGACATTGCGCGGCTGGTGGGCTCGCCGGGCGGGCTGCTGCTGGTGTGGATCGCCACCGGCATCCTCACCGTCTCTGCGGCGCTTTCCTACGGCGAACTGGCGGCCATGATGCCCAAGGCGGGCGGGCAGTACGTGTACCTGCGCGAGGCCTATTCGCCACTGTGGGGTTTCCTGTATGGCTGGACGCTGTTCCTGGTGATCCAAACGGGCACGATCGCGGCCGTAGCCATCGGGTTTTCGCGTTTTCTCGGCGTTTTGGTTCCATCCATCTCGCCCACGAATTGGATCGTCCCACCCATCAACATCTCGCAGCACTACGCGGTGAGCCTTTCCGTGCAGCAAGTGGTCGGCGTGGTGATGATTCTATTTCTGTCCGTGGTGAACACGCGAGGCCTGCGGCTGGGCAAGCTGATCCAGAACACGTTTACGTCGGCGAAGACGCTGGCGGTGTTCGGGCTGGTGGTGGCGGGGATCGTGCTCGGGCGGAGCGCGGAAGCCATGCGTACGAACTTCGGGGATTTGTGGAGCGTGCGCGGGGCGGAGCTGATCCGGCCGGAGATTTCGTGGATTCCGGCGGTGGCGGCGACAGGCGGTGCAGCGGGCTTCCTGGTGGCGTTCTGCGTGGCGCAGGTGGGGTCGCTGTTTTCCGCAGATGCGTGGAACAACATCACCTTCACCGCCGGGGAAGTGAAAAACCCGCAGCGCGATATTCCGATTTCGTTGGCGGCAGGGACGGGGCTGGTGATCGCACTGTACGTGCTGGCCAACGTGGCCTACCTGCTGATGCTGCCGCTTGCGCAGATCCAGCACGCGGCGGATGATCGCGTGGCGACTGCGGCGATGCAGAACATCTTCGGGGCCGCGGCGGCCACGATCATGGCCGTGCTGATCGTGGTTTCGACGTTTGGGTGCAGTAACGGGCTGATCCTGGCGGGCGCGCGCGTGTATTACGCAATGGCGCGCGACGGCTTGTTCTTCAGATCCACCGGGCGGCTGAACGCGAAAATGGTGCCGGCGGTGGGATTGATGCTGCAAGGAATCTGGGCGGCGCTGCTGGTGCTGCCGCGGACGCGCTTGCGCGACGCTGCGGGAAACCCGCGGCTGGACCCGGCCACGGGCATGGAGCAATACGGGAACCTGTACAGTAACCTGCTGGACTATGTGATCTTTGCCGTGCTGGTTTTCTACGTGCTGACGATTGCCGGACTGTTTGTGTTGAGGAAGAAGAGGCCGGAAGCACCGCGGCCGTATCGCGCGTGGGGCTATCCGGTGGTGCCGTTTCTGTACGTTGTGGCGGCGGTGACCATCATGGCGGTGCTGGTGGTCTATCGCACGCAGACGACGTGGCCCGGGCTGCTCATCGTTTTGCTGGGAATACCCGTATATTACTTGTGGCATGGCAGGACGGCGGCGGAAGTCCCGCGCGGCGCCGAATGAGAGCTGCCGGTCAGGCGGGGCGACATTCAATCTGGGAGGGCATAGATGGCTGATCCGCTATTTGCCAAGAAACCCATGGATCTGCTGATGTCGGAGGCTGCGGAAACCGGAACGCACACACTGCGACGCACCCTGGGTCCCTTTTCGCTGACCGCGCTGGGCATCGGGGCGATTATCGGCGCGGGGATCTTTGTGCTGTCCGGACTGGGCACGCACTATGCCGGGCCGGGGCTAATGCTTTCGTTTGTGATTTCGGGGCTGGGGTGCGCGTTTGCGGGGCTGTGCTACGCAGAGTTCGCAGCGATGATCCCGCTGGCGGGCAGCGCCTATACCTATGCCTACGCGACGCTGGGCGAATTGTTCGCCTGGATCATTGGCTGGGACCTGATCCTGGAGTACGCCATGGGGGCCAGCACGGTGTCGTCGGGCTGGTCGAACTACTTCATCAAGTTCCTGCACATCTTCAAGCTGGATATTCCGCTGTGGCTGGCCTACGACCGCTGGACAGCGCTGAACGTGGCCAAGAAGGTGATCGCGCGGGAGATTGTGAAGCGGGACTACGCGTCGCTGGTGGAGGGCTCGAAGGAGTTCGTGAACCAGATTGATGCAGTGATGAAGACGGCCGGTCCGGAGCTGGTGCAGCGGGCGCACGACCTGGTGGGCGCGCCGCACATCTTCGGGTTCGACTTCGGGTTCAACCTGCCGGCGTTCTGCATCGCCATGCTTATCACGACGATCCTGGTGCTCGGAATCAAGGAGAGCGCGAACTTCAACGCGGCGATCGTGGCCATCAAGGTCTCCGTCGTGCTGTTTGTGATTTTCGTCGGATTCCAGTACGTGGACGCGAGCAACTGGGGCCTGGGCAGTTGGGAGACGTTCGCACCCATGGGATTTGCCGGGGTCGGCGCCGGGGCGGCGTACATATTCTTTGCGTACATCGGCTTCGACGCGGTCTCCACCACGGCGCAGGAAGCGAAGAACCCGCAGCGGGACCTGCCCATCGGGATCATCGCGTCGCTGCTGGTGTGCACGGTGCTGTACATCCTGGTGGCGGCGGTGCTGACAGGCATGGTGCCGTGGAAGAGCGTGAACATCGAGGCGCCCATCGCACAGGCCTTTCTGGACCGCGGCCTGGAGAAGGCGTCGTTCCTGATCGTCTTCGGGGCGCTGGCCGGGCTGACCAGCGTGATGCTGGTGATGCTGCTGGGGCAGACGCGCGTGCTCTATTCAATGGCCAAGGATGGGCTGCTGCCGAGCGGCTTCTTTGCCGCCATCCATCCGAAGTTCCGCACGCCGTGGAAGAACACACTGTTGGTGGGCACTGCGGCAGCGGTGGTGGGCAGCCTGACTCCGATAGACGACATCGGCAAGATGGTGAACATCGGGACGCTGCTGGCCTTCGTGATGGTGTGCGCGGCGGTGCTGGTGTTGCGGCGCTCGGACCCCCACTTGCCGCGGCCGTTCAAGACGCCGCTGGTGCCCATCGTGCCGCTGCTGGGGATCGGCTTCAACGGCTACATGATGTACAAGCTGGGGTGGATCAACTGGGTGCGGCTGATCATCTGGCTGATCATCGGGCTGGCCATCTACTTCGGCTACAGCCGGCACCACAGCCGCATCCGCAAGCTGGCGGCGAAGTAGCGCGTTAGCGCAGCGGTAGGATTCTCTGATAAATTGACAGGGCGCCTTTGGTCCGAGGGGCGCCCTGTTTCGTTTGATGGGCGGGAATCCGCCGGGGCGCACCGCGAGGCCATCCCGACACGATATGTCCGCAGCCCTCTCTGGCCGTATCCGACACCTCTGGCGGCGCCTTTCCAACCTGGACCGCGCCGCGGCCATCCTTGCACTGCTGTGTGGACTGGTGTGGCTGGGAAAACTGGCGGGCAAGCAGCCGCCCTTGGCCGGGCTCATCCAGCTGCTCTTCTTCCTGGCGGCGGGCGCGACCGCCGTGTTCCACCTGATCCAGGGCCGGGGACGGCTGTTGTGGAGTTTGCGCAACCGCCTGGTTGTTGCCTACCTGTTTATCGCCGTGGTGCCGGTGCTGCTGCTGGGGACGATGGGCTGGCTCAGCGCGCGCATCGTGTATAAGCAGTTTGCCGCGCACCTGCTGCAGAATGATCTGCAATCACGCGTGGAACGGCTGCGCGGGCTGGCGGGAGAGATTCTCGCCTCGCTGCCCGCCCAGCGGGAGGTCGCTGCTCCAGGAGCGGCGGGAGAGCTGGCAGGCTCGCCCGCCGTGCAGGCAGTGCTCACTTTCGCGCGGGCCGAGTTCCCCGGGTTGGCCTTGGACACTGCGCTGGGACCAAAGGTGCTCAGCCGCAATGCGGGGCAGAGAGCGGCGCGTTTCGCCGGGCTGGTGCAGTCGGGGGCGGAGGTGTGGCTCGTCGGGGCGGAGGCCAAGGGAGGGCGGACGGTTTCGCTCTCTGTGCCGCTGACGGCAGAGTTGCTGGATACGCTGATCCCGGACATCGGGCCGGTGCAAGTGAGCATTACGCGGCCCCCGACCGATCGGGATTCCCCGAACATGGTGACCTCGCTGGGGGACTTGAATTTCGTCTCCCTGAAGCAGATCCGGGCGCGCGGGCGCAGTGCGGCGCCGCGGGCGCACTGGCTGGACTTCGAAGTCACGGGCATTCCCAAGTTCCGCGCGATCCTGCTGCCGCCGGACGGAGCGGAGCCATCCGACAGCACGTTGCTCGGATTTGCCGACACGCGGGCCTCGGTGTTGAACCGGCGGCTGTTCACGCTGCCCGGCGAGCTTGGCAAGGTGTACGTGCAGGGGCTGATTGCCCTGGGGATCATCTTCCTGGTGCTCGAGGTGGCGGCGCTGAGAATCGGCGTGAAGCTGACGCAAACGATTACGCGGGCGGTGGACGACCTCTACGGCGCGACGCAGCATGTGCAGACGGGCGACTTCAGTCACCGCGTGCGCGTGCAGAGCCGGGACCAACTGGGCGTGCTGGGCGATTCGTTCAACACCATGACCAGCTCCATCAACGCGCTGGTCGCAGAGCAGCGCCAACGCCAGCGGTTGGAGAACGAGCTCTCCATTGCGCGCGAAGTGCAGTCGCAGCTTTTTCCGCAGAAACTGCCGGAGATGCCGGGAGTCCAACTGGCGGCGCTCTGCCGGGCGGCGCGGATGGTGAGCGGAGACTACTACGACTTTGTGCAGGTGGGGTCGAACCTGTTGGGGATGGCCATCGCGGACATTAGCGGGAAAGGGATTTCGGCGGCGCTGCTGATGGCCAGCTTGCAGGCCGCGTTCCGCAGCCAGTTGGTGCTGGGCGGAACGCCGGCCACGAACACGGCGGAGCTGGTGTCGCGGTTAAACCGGCACCTGTTCCTGAACACCTCGGACGATCGCTACGCCACGCTGTTCTACGCGGTCTACGACGCAGCGACGCACACGCTGCACTACACCAATGCGGGGCACCTGCCGCCGTTCCTAGTGAGCGGGGAACAGGTGCGCAAGCTGGAAGAAGGCGGGATGGTGGTAGGACTTTTCGACGAGTGTGCTTACGAACAGGGCAGCATCCGCGTGGAGCCGGGAAGCCTGCTGGTGGCCTACAGCGACGGAATGACCGAGCCGGAAAATGTCTATGGAGAGCAGTTCGGGGCCAAGCGGCTGGTGGAGGAAGTGCTGCGCTACCGGAGCGCGGCGCCGCAAGGGCTGGCAGAGCGGCTGCTGGCTGCGGCGGAGGAGTGGGGGCAGTCTCCGGAGCAGGCGGACGACATGACGGTGGTGGTGGCGCGACTCGGAGTGCGGAACCCTTGAGGGTGGGCAAGGCGGTTCGAGTATACTGACGGCGCATGGAGGAGGAGAGTTGACGCTACGCCAGAGGGTGGCGGTGGTGACGGGCGGATCGCGGGGCATCGGCAAGGGCGTCGCCCTGGCCCTGGCGCGGGAAGGTGCGCGGGTGACCATCGCCTACCGGAAGAACAAAACCGCCGCGCAAATTACGCTGCGGCAGATGCAGATGGAAGGAGCGGAGTGCTTCGCCGTGCAGGCGGACGTGACCGACCCGCAGCAGGTGCTGTACATGACCAGCACCGTGGTGGACCGCTTCGGGCGGTTGGACATCCTGGTGAACAACGTGGGGGAGTTCCGCTGGAAGCTGGTGTCGGAGGGCACCATCGAGGAATGGCAGGAGATCGTGGATTCCAATCTGCTCAGCGTGTTTTATGCGTGCCGGGCTGTGCTGCCCACGATGCGCAAACAGCGCTGGGGACGCATCATCAATATGGGCGCGGTGGGCGCGGAGCGGGCCTTCGGGCAGGCGACGATTTCGGCATACGCTTCGGCCAAGGCCGCGGTGGTGGCCTTCTCCAGGTCGCTGGCCATCGAAGAGGCCAAGAACGGGATCACCGTGAACGTGGTTAATCCATCCAATATTGACGAAAAGGAACTCACCCGCGCGGAGGCCCAGCGCATCCGCGACGCGCGCTTCCCCATCGGGCGGCCGCCCACGGCGGAGGACGTGGCCGCAGCGGTGCGATTTTTTGCCTCGGACGAGGCCGAATACGTGACTGGCCAGGTGCTCAATGTGAGCGGCGGCTGGCTGCTGTAACTCCCCTGGCCCAGAGCGGAGCCGAAGGGCGATGAAGATCCTCACCGCAACCCAGATGCGCGAGGTGGACAGGCGTACCACCGAGCAGCTCGGCGTCCCCAGCCTGCAATTGATGGAGAACGCCGGGACCGGCGTCGTCGAGCTGTTGGCGCGGGAGTGCGGCCTCCGCCCCGACCGAAAAATCGTCATCCTTTGCGGCAAAGGAAATAACGGCGGCGACGGCTTCGTGGTAGCGCGCCTGCTTCTTAAGCACGGCTGCCGGCCGGAGGTGTTCCTGTTCGCGGAGCGGGAGACTGTGAAAGGCGATGCCGCGGTGAACCTGAAGCGCTGGCAGGAAGCCGGCGGCCGCGTGCATACGGTGAAGAGCGAGGCGGAATGGACGTCCGCGCGGACGCAGCTTTCCAGGGCGGAGATCATCGTGGACGCGCTGCTGGGCACCGGCTTGACCGGCCCCGTCGAGGGGCTTCTGGCCGCCGTGATTGCGGACGTGAATGAACTTGTCCCGAGCGGAGTCCAAGGGGCGGGGAAGCGAGCGAAGGTGGTGGCGGTGGACATTCCCTCTGGCCTCGCTTCAGACAGCGGCGAAACGCTCGGGCCGGCCATCCGCGCCGATTACACCGTCACGTTCACCGCGCCGAAACTCGGGCAGGTGTTGCCGGAGAACGCGGAACTCATCGGCAAGCTGGTCATCCACCCCATCGGCACGCCGCCGGAGATGCTGGTCAAGGACCAGAAATTGAAGCTGCATTGGCTCGAGCCTGGCGAGTTTTCCGGGCTGCTGAAGCGGCGCAAGCGCGACAGCCACAAGGGCGACTTCGGCCACGCGCTGATCGTGGCCGGCTCGCGCGGGAAGAGCGGCGCCGCGGCGCTGGCGGCGATGGGCGCGCTGCGCGCGGGCGCCGGCCTGGCGACGGTGGCCACGCCGGAAAGCCAGCTTGCGGTGGTGGCGTCGCATATGCCGGAGATGATGACCGAGCCGCTTCTGGGCACCGAGGTGGAGAGCATCTCGGTGCGCAACCTCGATTACGGGCGCTTTTACGAGCTGACCCGGGGCAAGAACGTGCTGGCCATGGGCCCCGGACTGTCCACGCATCCGGAGACGCAGCAGTTTGTACGGCGGGTGCTGGCGGAGTGCGAGTTACCTGTGATTCTGGATGCGGACGGGCTGAACGCCTTTGCCGGTCGTGGCGCGGAACTGCGCGAGCACAAGTCCGCGCTGGCGGTGACTCCGCATCCTGGCGAGATGGCCCGGCTGATGGGCTGCACGGCGAAAGAGGTGCAGGCGCGGCGCCTGGACGTGGCGCTCGCGGCGGCGGCGGAGTGGAACGCGTTTGTGGTGCTCAAGGGCTACCGCACCATCATCGCTGCGCCGGACGGACGCGCGTTTATCAATTCGACGGGCAACCCGGGCATGGCTACTGGTGGCATCGGAGACGTGCTGACGGGCATGCTGGCGGGAATGACGGCGCAGTACGGCGTTGCGACCTGGGAGCGCGTGCTGGCGTTCGGTGTCTATCTGCACGGACTGGCGGGCGACTTGGCGGCGCAGCAGGTGGGCGAGCCGGCGCTGATCGCTAGCGACCTGGTCGCAGCCATCCCGCAGGCCTGCCACTCCCTCCTTTCCAAACCGTATGACGATTAGCCGTGAGTTCATCACGCACTCTGCCGAGGAAACCATCGAACTCGGCCGCACGCTGGCCGCAGAGTTGCGGCCGCCGGTGCTCGTCTTCCTGCGCGGGGAACTCGGGGCGGGGAAGACTACGCTGGCCAAGGGCCTCATCAGCGGGCTGGGCGCGGCGAGGGAAGAAGACGTCACCAGCCCGTCCTTCACGCTGGTGCACGTCTTCCAGAACCTCTGCCCGGTGTATCACGTGGACCTCTATCGCGTTGCCGATATGCACGACCTGGAGACGCTAGGACTGGAAGACGTGTTTGCTGCGCCGGCCATCGTGTTGGTGGAGTGGCCGGAACGGCTGCGGTTGCGCACGGATTGGCCGGTGGTAGAGATCCGGTTGGAACACGGAGAGAACGACGCGCGGCAGATTATCGTCGGGACATCAGCCCCGGTCGAATAGAAAGATGACGTATTCAGCCGGGCGCGCGGTGCGGCGCTGAGGCCGCAGTTCCCACATGCAGCTCTGACCCTGCGGCCGGGACGGCAGCGCTACGCGCGGGGCGGCTGCTGCACCGGCACCTAGCTCAAGCTTTTACGCTCTCTGGAATATGAACCACAATCAACGCCACGCATTCGTTTGTTGCTTTGGCGAGTCATCCATTTGGCGGCCACGCAGGTGGCTGAACAGCGTCCAGCGCATGTATTCTTTCGTGTCGGTGCCTTGCGGTGCGATTTTTGAGTTGTTAGAGTAGCGGCGTCCTTCTCTGCGGTGACGGACATGGCGGAGCAGACCACCACATCGGAATCCCGCCCCCCGGCGCGGGTGGACTTGGAACCGTACACGGCGGATCTCCAACTTACGACGCTGCCTATCGGCATTGACAACATCCACTATGACGTCTGGCTCTCCCCGCGGTTCGTGGAGTTCGTGCAGAAGTACGTGCTCGACCTGGTGAAGCAGGCGGCGGACGTGGCGCGCTTCTTCGGCACCGATTCGAAGAAAGTGCGGCCGCCGGAAGTAGGTGCGTTCAAGCGGCTGCTGACGGACCTGCTGCAGGCCGGGCTGACGCGGGCGAAGTTCGAAAAGAACATCGAGCTGGACATCTTGCTGCGCCTGGCGGTGTTGAAGCTACTGACGCAGGAAGTGGGAACGCAGTTCGGCAACGCGTTGCTGGAGTGCAAGGAATGGATCCGGTCGCGCGGTGAATTTTTCGAGCGCTCGGAAAAGGCGCACGTGGCCAAGGCGCAACTGGCGGAGATGCAGGGCGACCGCAAGAACATCCTCCGCAAGGTGGGCCAGCAGCTCTACCAGGTGCTGGTGGAGCTGGAAGACACGGTGCTCGCCAAGTCGCGCCGCGCGCTGTTCGGCAACGAGTTCGCGGAAGTCTATGAGGGCATGAAGAACCGCCTGCTGTTTGTGGAAGGCCGACGGGACGACTTCGTCTGCCTGGAGCACTACGTCCTGCTGGGGAATTTCCAGCGCGACCCGGACCGCTTCGAAAACATCGAGGCGCTGTTTGCGGAGTTCCTGAAAGACGCCATCCTGGCCGGGGACAGCGGCGAAGAAGTACGCGGGGCGCGGAAGCGCTATGAGGAGATGGCCGCCAAGGCGCTGGGTCTGCGCGCAGAGGTGTTCCGGCTGGAAGAAGAACGCCAGCGGCTGGTGCAGGGCCTGGCTGAGGGCGAGAGCCTGATGTCGAAGATGTTCGGACGGACCGACCCGGCAGAGATGCGCGCGCAACTGGCGGACGTGGAAAAGCGGCACGCGCATCTCCAGCAGAAACTGGAGTCGCTGGGGACGGATCTCGATGCGGCCAGAGGCAAGGCCGAATACCTGAGCGAGGAGTACCAGAACAAGCTGGGGGAATACCTGAACCAGCCGGAAAACGCTAGGCGGCTGCTGGACCCCAACTGGCCCGGCGGGGCCAGCACGGAGGCGGCGGGACTGCGGGCGCAGTTGCTGGAGGACCTGATCGGGCGGCTGGAGCAGCGCGGGCTGCTGTCGCACGTGCTGGCCAGCTACGAGCTGCGGAACATTTTCTTGAATTACTGCCCGCCGGTGCACTTGCAGCAACTGAAGCGGGCATTGGTACAGCGCGAGGAAATGAAGTTGGTGGAGGACGTGCTGAAGCAGTTCCCAGCAAGACAATTCTCCATGAAGCGGATCGAGGACCTGGCGGGGCGGCTGCGGAAGTATCCGCGGGAACAGGTGCGCGCCGTGGTGATGCGGTTTGCCGAGGACTTCATGCGCCTGCGGCGGGACATGCACAACGCGCAACGCCTGGGCGCGCTGATGGAGAAGATCAACATCATCCGCATGGAGAAGACGCGGGAACTCTCCCGGATGAACATCAGCCTGAACGAATTTCTGCTGCCGGACGACGCGCGGCCGGTGGAGGACCGCGTGGTGTCGCACGCGGTGATCAAAGCAGACGTGCGCGGCTCGACGCAGATCACGCAGGACCTGCTGGCGCGAGGGCTGAACCCCGCGTCGCACTTCAGCCTGAATTTCTTCGAGCCGGTGCGGCGCATGCTGGACCAGTACGGCGCGTTCAAGGTGTTCGTGGAAGGCGACGCGATCATCCTGGCAATCTACGAGCACGAGTCGAACCGCGCCGGACAGCGGGCAGTGGCCAAAGCGTGCCTGCTGGCGCGGGAGATGCTCAGCGTGGCGGCGGGCTACAACGCGCGGGCGCAGACCACGCAACTCCCGCGCCTGGAGCTGGGCGTGGGCATCGCGTACCAGGATTCGCCGCCGACGTACTGGGTGGACGGGGAATCGCGGATCATGATCTCGCGCGCGCTGAACCTGTCTGACCGCCTCTCGGGCTGTTCAAAGGTGGCGCGGCGGATGCTGGGCGAGCACACCTCGCCGTTCAACGTGTTCCTGTTCCAGACGGTGATGGAAGGCGCAGCGGAGGAAGAGGAAGTACAGGAGTTGCTGATCCGCTACAACATGAACGGGATCGAGTTGAACGCGGCGGGATTCGCGAAGCTCTGCGAAGAGATTGCGCTGAAGCCCCTGGAGCTGGAATGCCCGATGCCGTGGGGACAGGAGCACTGCACCTTCTATCTGGGTGAAGTGCCCATGGGTGAGAAGTTCGACCCCATCGTGGTGCGCAAGGGGATCGTGCGGCAGATGCTCGCCGGCGGAAAAATCGGCCAGCCGGGGACGCATGCGTACTACGAGGTATGCATCGGCGCGCGAGTGACCCACCTGCTGGAAACGCTGCTGGCCACGGCCCGGAAAAGTTGAACGGGTTCGCCGGGGGCTTCTATAATCGTCCACGGAGGCGAAAAGGGTCCGGTGATCCTCCCGGCCTTCAAAGCCGGCGATCCCGTCCTTCGCGGGCGGGATGGTGGGTTCGACTCCCACACGCTTCCGCCAACCACGCAGCTACGATCGTGAAAAAACTCCGGAAAAAGGTTGATATCGGCAAAGAAGCCAAGCGCCGCGCGCGCGACGCGGCAGGACTGCCCCCCGCCGAACGCGTCATCTCCGACAAGCGCCGCCGCTCGCCCAAACACAAGAAGAAGCTGCTGGAGTTGGAACTGTCCTGACCCGGCGGGAGTGTTTTGCTGCTTCCTGCGCCCTGCTCCGGAAGCCCTGCACCCCATACCCTGAATCCTGAAGCCCGAATCCTGACCCCAGACTGGGATCAGTTCTTGGAGCCTCAACCGGGTTTGTAGTCGGGGACGGCGTCTGTGGGCAGGAAGACTTCGGCGGGGGTTTTCTTGAACTGCTGGCCGAGGTGCTTGGCGATGTCTTCGAGGTCGGCTTTGCAGAAGCCCATGCTGGAGACCTTCACCTTGCCGTCGGGGGCAATCAGAAAAACGGTGGGGACAGTGGTGAGGCCGTACTGGTTGGAGACAGGGTAGCCGTCAGCATCTACGAGCGCCGGAAAGGTGATGCCGTATTCGGCGAGGAATTCTCGGGTGTCGCGGGCGTCGTCCTGGGAGATGCCTACGAAGCTGACGGGATCATCTTTGTGGGCCTTGTGGAGCCTTTCCAGAAAAGGGAAGGTGAACTGGCAGACGGGGCAGGTGATTTTGAAGAACGCGGCGACGACCGGACCTTTCTTCAGCGCATCCGCCAGCGCAAATGAACTGCCCGCGGTGGCTTTCAGTGTGAAGGTTGGCGCGACGTGCCCGGCCAGAACCGTGGTCATCGTCTTTCCTCCCAGAAGTCGGCGGATGAGGTGCCACATTTTCGATGCGCTATTTTACAGCACTGGTTCGCGCGGGACAAAGGCGCGCGGTTGAGCAACAAGCAGATTCTTCGGCGCTTCGCACCGAAGGGATCGGCCTGTGGCCGATGAGCCTCGTCCTGACTTCGTCGAGGCTCGAGATGACACCGCCGGGCGATTGGGTGATCATCAAGCCTAGCGGGCAAGTTTCTTGGCCGCTTCGTTGGCGGCGATGAGCAGCGGCTCCCAAACGGGGGCAAAGGGCGGGGCGTAGCTCAGGTCGGTGTAGAGCAAGTCGGGCACGCGCAGACGGGCCTGCAGCGCGAGCGCGACCACGTCAATGCGCTTGGCCACGCCTTCCCGCCCGGCCATTTGACAGCCGAGGAGGCGCGCGCTGGGGCGATCCCATATGAGTTTCAGGAGAATTTGCTGGCCGTGAAAATATTTTGCGCGGGAAGTGGAGCGGATGAAAACGGAATCGGGCTGGAAACCCGCTGCACGGGATTGTGCGACGCTTAAGCCGGTGCGGGCGATTTCCAGTTCGAAGACTTTCGTGGCCAAGGTGCCGACGACGCCTGGAAACGCGGCGTTGCCGCCGGCAGCGTTTTCGCCGGCGACGCGGCCTTGCTTGTTGGCGGTAGTTCCAAGGGGGAAGTAGCAGGGCTTGCCGGAGACGAGGTGGCGCGTTTCGACGCAGTCTCCGGCGGCGTAAATGCTGCTGACGCTGGTGAGCATGCGGTCGTCCACGGCGATGGCGCCGGTGGGGCCGAGCAGGATGCCCGCGCTTTCGGCCAGGACCACGCGCGGCACGATGCCCGTGGCGAGAAGGACCAAATCGGCGGGATGGGCGGCGCTCGCGCCGTGGCGCACCTCAAGGGCATGGTCGCCGGAGCCGGACGCGATTTCACGGGCCACGGAGTTCTTGATGAGTTCGACACCGCGCTCAAGCAGTTCGGCTTCGACCTGCGCGGCAATCTCCGGCTCGGCGCCTTCGAGCACCGCTTCGGAGCGCTCCAGGATGGCCACCCGGAGGCCGCGGCGGACGAAGGCGTCAGCGACTTCGAGGCCGATGTACCCGGAACCGACGATGACGGCGCTCCGTGGGTTCTCCGTTTCCATGAACTGGCGCAGGCGAATGGTGCCGTCGAGGTCGTTGCAGGTAAACACGCGCTGGGAATCGGCGCCAGGGATGCGTTCGGCGGGGGCCCCGCCGGCGGCGAGGACGAGCTTGTCGTAGTGCAGCGAGCCTTCGCGGGCGTTGCGCGCGAGGAAATGGACGAGCTTACGGGCTGGCTCGATGCGCACGGCTTCGTGTTCCAGGCGGACGTCTATGCCGCGCTGCTCGCGGAAGAAATCAGCGTCGTACACGACGAGTTCGCGCCAGTCAGTAATCTGGCCGGAAAGGTAGTACGGCAATCCGCAGGCGCCGTAGGAGACGTGGCGGCCCTTTTCCAGCACGACGATTTCAAGGTCCGGACGCAGCCTGCGCGCGCGGCTGGCCGCGCTCATTCCCGCTGCGACGCCCCCGATAACCACTAGTCGCTCTCTGGGCATGGTTTTCCTGAGATGCCGGGCGCGCCCGAAGCCTCGGGCCCGGCGCTACATGTGCAAAATTCCGCTTGCCCCGGATGGTTTTGCGGGGCGCGGCCATCTTAAGCGATTGCGGCAGGGGGTCAAGTAGGACAGGCGTCCAGGCCTGTCCACTTGGGTTGCGCACTCGATGCCGGACAGACCTGGAGGTCTGTCCTACTAGTGGATGTTGCGGGATTTGCCTTGCATGTAGTCCATCAGCAGGTACTGGCCGAGGGTGTAGGGAGTGGTGAAGTAGGCCTTGCCACGACACATCTGCGTGACCTTGTGCACGAACTGCACCAGGCTGTAGTCGCTGGCGAGCATGAAAGTATTGATCAAAATGCCGGCGCGCTTGCAGCGGGCCACTTCCTTGAGCGTTTCGGAGACCACCAGCGGGTCGAGACCGAAGGCGTTCTTGTAGATGCGGCCGTCGTCGAGGGTGAGCGCGGACGGCTTGCCGTCGGTAATCATGACGATTTGGCGCATGTCTTTTTTCTGGCGCGCAAGGATGCGGCGGGCCATACGCAGGCCCTCGCGGGTGTTGGTGTAGTAGGGGCCGACCTGCACGCGGGCGAGCTGCGTGAGCGGGACTTCTTCGGCGGAATCGTGAAAGAGGACGAGATGGAGCGAATCGCCGGGGTACTGTGTGCGGAGCAAGTGCGAGAGTGCGAGGGCCACGCGCTTGGCGGGAGTGAAGCGGTCTTCGCCGTAGAGGATCATGCTGTGGCTGCAATCGAGCATGAGGACGGTGGCGCAGGAGCTTTGATACTCGCACTGGTGGACCATAAGGTCGGGATAGTCGAGTTCGATGGCGACGTGCAGGCCGTTGCGCTGGACAGCGTTGAAGAGCGTGGCGCTGATGTCGAGGTTGAGGGTGTCGCCGAATTCGTAGCGGCGGGAGGCGCCGCCGGATTCGACGCCGGTGGAGAGATCGCGGGTGTCGTGACGCCCGAAGCTGGAGCGGCCCAGCGAAGCGAGCAGATCCTTCAGGGTTTTGAAGCCGAGGAAGTCCAACGTCTTGTCGGTGATTTCGAAGCGGGCTTTGGCTTCTGGTGGGCTGCTGACGTTGCCGAGGGCGCTTGATTCCGGGGGCGGAGTGACCTGCGGAGGCTGCGGAGAAACAAAGCCTTCGTTGGTGAGGCGCTTGATGAGCTGGTCAATGAGGTCACGGAGTTCCTGGTTTCTTGCAAGGTCAGGGTTTTGAAGCAGTTCTTCGAGCCGCTCCTCGGAGAGCAGGTCGCCTGCTTGCAAGGCGCGCAGGACAGCTTGGCGGAGCTGTTCAAGGGAATGTGAAGGATCGAGCTCGGAAATGGTGTAGAACTGGGATTCGAAGCCGCTCTGGAGGAAAAAGTCGGAGAGGCGGCTGACGAGCTGGTTCAAGTCAATGTCTTCGGCCAGCTGGGGGAGGTATTTTGTGTAGCGGATGAATTTCATGTCACTTGCGCAAGTTCCTCAGGGGCTGAAGCCCCTGACCTTCTTGATGCGATGCCCGGCACGGCTACAGCCGTGCCCTGACGTTGACGAAGTTCGCGGCTGCTCCGCCCACTGCCTCTAGTTGAACTGGCGGTGCGGAGGCCGGCCCATGCGTTCCACAGGCTCGGCGGCCTTGCGCGGCTCAGCGTGGAAGCCGCGCTCCTCGTTGCGGCTGATGCGGCGATGGGCCCACAGGCCCTCGAGGATGAACTCGGCCGCAGCAGCGGCCAGCGCAGCATTGGACTTGGGCGGCGCGCCGAGTCGGGCGAGGTGCTCGAACAGGCCGTCAATCTTGCCGAGCTGCTGCACGACTTCGGCGGCCGGGGCGGAGTCCGGCAGCTTCAGCTCGCCGCCCAGCTCGAACCACTGGACAACTTTCTGGATGGCGGGCTGCGCGGGGGCATCGCTGAAATACTTGCTGTAAATCTTGCCGACAGCGGTGCGGATGAGGTCGCGGGCCACGTGTTCGGCGCCACGCATCTCGCCTTCATATTCGAGTTCGAATTTGCCGGTCATGGAAGGGATGGCGGCATAGATGTCTGCGACGCGGGCCACGGCCAGCGGCTCGCGGTTGCGCACGGCGCGCTGCTCGGCGTTGCTGACGACGTTCTCCAGGCAGGTGATGGGCATGCGCTGGCTGACGCCGGAGCGGCGGTCAATCTTCTTTTCCTCGCGGGCCTGGAAGGCCGCTTCCTCGATGACTTCGCGGACATACTGCGGGACTTCTATGCGGCGGTGGCCATCGCGCTCGACCCAAGCCTCCTGCGCGGTGATGGCCATGCCTTCGGCGATGGAGACCGGGTAGTGCGTGCGCACTTCCGCGCCGATGCGATCCTTGAGCGGGGTGACAATCTTGCCGCGGGCTGTGTAGTCCTCCGGGTTGGCGGTGAAGACGAGCAGCACGTCGAGAGGGAGACGAATGGGGTAGCCTTTAATTTGAATGTCGCCCTCCTGCATGATGTTGAACAGGCCCACCTGGATTTTGCCGGCGAGGTCGGGCAGCTCGTTGATGGCGAAGATTCCGCGATTGGCGCGCGGGAGCAGGCCGTAGTGGATGGTGAGCTCGTCAGAGAGGTCGCGCCCGCCGCGGGCGGCCTTGATGGGGTCCACGTCGCCGATGATGTCGGCGATGGTCACGTCCGGCGTGGCCAGCTTCTCGACGAAGCGCAGTTCGCGCGGGAGCCAGGCGATGGGTGTTTCGTGGCCGTGAACACGGAGGATTTCTCGGCAGTGCTTGCAGATGGGCCGGTAGGGATTGTCGTTGATCTCGCAGCCGGCGATGACGGGGATCTCCGGATCGAGCAGGTCGGTGAGCGCGCGGAGAATGCGGCTCTTGGCCTGGCCGCGCAGGCCCAGCAGGATGAAGTTCTGGCGGGCGAGCACGGCGTTGACGATCTGGGGGATGACGGTGTCCTCGTAGCCGTGGATGCCGGGGAAGAGCGGCTCGCGGGATTCCAGTTTGTGCAGGAGGTTTTCGCGCATCTCCTGCTTCACGGTGCGGCGCAGCAAGCGCTCCTCGGACCAGGGCGTATTGCGCAATTCAGCCAAATGTGCGGGCTTCAGAGTCATTTCCGTTGATGCCTCGTTTCTGAGGTGTCAGGCACGGGCGTGGCCGTTGCCGCCGGCCTTGCTCCTAGCGCGGTTCAACTGCTGCAACTCGGGCAGCCATTTCTGCATTTTTTCCAGCAGGCTCTGCTGGCGTTCCTCTTCCGAGCGCAACTCGAGCAATTCCTGCTTGAATTCGAGCGCGAGGGGCAGATCGGCAGCGATCTGGTAGGAGAGCGAGGAGCCGCCGGGAAGGGTATCGCGGTGGGGCGGTCGCCCGTGGATGACGGAGTAGCACTGCTCGTAGAAGGACACGAGCTGCGCCTGGGCGGGCAGGACGGCCGCTGCGGGCTGGTCCACCAAGTACTCCACCGCCGCTTCCAAGTACGGCTTTTCGTCAAAGAGTTCGGTGGCCCGGAAAGGCACGCGGCCTGCGGCGAGGATGTCCATCCGCCCGTCGGAATACTGCTTGAACACTTCGACGATCGCGGCCGTGCAACCGACGGAGGCGACACCATCGTCATGGGCCAGCACGACGCCGAATTCCAGATGCTGTTGCTGGCATTCGCGGATCATTTGCTTGTAGCGCGGCTCGAAAATGTGCAGGGGAAGGGTGCTGCCCGGAAACAACACGAGTTCCAGCGGGAAGATGGGGATGCGCGGCGGCTTCATGTTTCTTAGATGCGCCTATCATACCAGAGCGCAACGCCGAGTGCTGTCCTGCGGAGGGCTCCACGCACCTGAAGAATCTCAGCCTAGCGGTCGAGGTCCTGGACGGCGGATTCCATTTCGCTGACGGCGTGGAGATTGCCGGCCTTGCGGGCCACGACGATGCCGGCGGAGAAAACCTTGCGCGCTTCGTCCTTGCGTTCCAGGCTGGCCAGAAGCTGGCCGAACATCTGGTAGCCGGGAAGGTAGTCGGGATGAGAAGCGATGAGTTTGGAGTAATGTTCGACGGCGCTAGCGGTATCGCCGACGCTGGCGCATTCCATGGCCAGGCCGTAGCGGGCGAAGGCGTCATTGGGGTTGGCGGCGAGGAAATCTTCCAGAACCTGGCGGCGAGTTTTCTGCGGCTGAGTCATCTGCAGACCGTTCTTCCGGATTCCAGCGAGCGTGTATTATATCCGTCGAAGCGAAGGGCTCAATAGCGAGGAAAGGCAGATAGGGTTCATGACCAAACGTGCGGGGGAAAGAAGCGCATCCACAGAAGGGACGCGGCCGCCAGCAAAAAAGGTAAGCGAGTCCCGGTCAGAGATGTGCGAGGTGGTGTTGCCCAACGACGCGAACCCGTTGGGGAACATTCTGGGCGGGCGAGTGCTGCACCTGATTGACATCGCCGGGGCCATGGCGGCGCACCGGCACAGCAACAGCTACGTGGTGACCGCTTCGGTGGATTACGTGGATTTTCGCAATCCCATCCGCGTGGGGGACATGATTATCCTGAAGTCCAGCGTGAACCGCGTGTTCCACACCTCCATGGAAGTGGGCGTGAAAGTGTTTTCGGAAAACGTGCTGACCGGCGAGCGCAAACACACCAGCAGCGCTTATCTGACCTTCGTGGCCATTGACGACCAGTGGAAGGCAAAGTTTGTCGCGCCACTGATTCTGGAGTCGAAGGAAGACCGGAGGCGGTGGCGCGAGGCGGAAGGCCGGCGCAAGATTCGGCTGGCGCACCGGCACAAACGGCCCATCGAATAGCAGCGCGCGTTACTTGATTCGGCCAGTCCAGATGGCATCGGTCGTGGGCTGAGGGCTGCCGCCGGCGGGTTCTTCGGAGATGGTCAGAGCAACGGCGTCGCTGATGCGTACGGGGGTTTCGACGCGGATGAGTTTTATCACCCTGCCGTTCGCGTCGGGCTGAAAAACTCCTGCACTGACGGGATTTCCCTTCTTCGGCACAATCCAGAGTTGAAATGAGCGGTTGGGCACGAGTGGCGGCCACTTGCGTCCAGAAATGACCATGCCAAGCTGCTCATTCCAATACAGAAGCACCGGCGGCAGAGATTTGTCCTGCCGCTGCAGCTCGAATGCGCGCGTTTCCGGCGCGGCCAGCAGGGCGACAATCGCCTCGTACTCCTTGCGTTGCGCTTCCAGGGACAGCTTGCGCGCGCGATCGGCGTGCACCTGCTCGCGCATCTCCGCAAGCTGACCGCTCAGCCTCTGTGCCTGCCAGCTGGCGAAGATCACTACGAGCAGCAGAGCAACCGTGGCCGCCCAGACCCAGGCCGGGATCGTGCGTGAGGTTGTGCCGGGTTCTTCGGGCACGGTTTAGCTGGTCCTCTCCGCCGATAGGTACTGCTGCACGGCTTGGGCGGTGGAGAGGGCCTGCTCGGCGCACTGAGCAATGGAAGGGCCGACTAAGTAATTGCCGGTGAGGAAGAGGCCGGGGACGCGGGCCGTCTCCTGGCGGAGGGCAGCGAGCATCTGGCTATGGCCGAGGTTGTACTGCGGCAGGGCCCGCGGCCAGCGCTTGAAGACGCGCGTGACCGGAGGGCCACTGATGCGCAGGACGCGGGCGACTTCGCGGTCGGTTTCTTCGGCCACCTGGTCGTCGCTCAGATTGACGAGGTTCGTGTCTGTGGCGCCGCCGACAAAGCTGGTGAGCGTGACCTTGCCGTCCGGGGCCCGGCCAGGGAAGAGCGAGGAGCACCACACCGTGCCCAGAACGCGCAGCCGCTCCTTGCGCGTGACCAGAAAACCAAAGCCGTTGAGCGCGTGGCCCACCTGCTCGCGCCGATAGCCCGCACCCACCACCGCCACTGGGGCGTACTCGACCGGGCGCAGCAGACTCGAGAACTTGCCGGAGACCTGGGCGAGAATTTCGGCCGCGGCCGCGGTGTTGGTGGCCAGCACGAGGGCATCGGCGTGGAGAGTCTCCTCGCCTCCGCGGCGCTGCGCGCGAACTTCGAAGCAGGAACTGCCGTCGGCTTTGCTGCGCCGGACGGAAGTGACGCGCACGCCGGTAACAGTAGCATCCCCCAGCGCTTCGGCCAGCGCGCGGACCAGAGTTTCCGCGCCGTCGCGGAACGAGCAGAGCGCGGGGCGCGGAGCATCCTTGGCCGGCCGCGACTTCATCGCCCCGCGCAGCACACTGCCGTATTCCTTCTCCCACTGGTGGACGCTAGGGAAAGCGCTGCGCAGGCTGAGGCGCTCCGGATCGCCCGCATGCACGCCAGAGACGAACGGGCCGACCAGATTATCCAGCAGGTCGGCGCCGAACTTGCGACGCACGAATGCGGCCACGGATTCGTCACTCCCGGGTGGCTGCGAATTGCGCAACGGTTCGCAGAGCAGCTTGAGCTTGGTGCTCACTCCGAGCAGGGAAGTGCCGAGCAGAGTGCGCGGCGCCATGGGCACCGGATGCAGCGCACCGTTGACCAGCACGAAGCGGGGCGCCTTGGAGTCGGCGCGGAGCAGTTCGCCGTCGAGCCCGAGCTTGGAGATGACTTCGAGCAGCTTGGGGCTGGAGAGAAAGCTCTGCGGCCCAAGTTCAAACTGGAAGCCGTCCTGCTTGTGCGTGGCGATGACGCCGCCCAGGCGAGCGGATTCCTCAAGCAGGGTGACTTCGACGCCCAGGCGGTGCAACTGGTAAGCGCAAACCAGACCGGAGATTCCACCACCAATAACGAGTGCCTTCATGCGCCGTGTTCCTCAGGAGGACTAAATTGTTTTCGAGAACAGGGGGCGGCTTGCAAGATTCTGCTGCTTCAGGTACGCGTCGAAAATCATGGCCACATTGCGGATGAAAATCTGGCCGAGCATGGTGACGTGAATTTCGCCGGAGTCCACCAGCACTAGGCCGTCGGAGATGAATTCCTCGAGCCGGGAAAGTTCATCTGCGAAATACTCGTCGAACGAAATGGCAAATTCGCGCTCGACTTCGCGCTTGTGGATGACGGTGTGGCAAAGCAGGCGGCTGATGACGGCCCGGCGCAGGATATCGTCGGGCGAGAGGCGGTAGCCGCGCATGGTGGCGAGGCCGCGCGCCTGGACGGCGGCCTGATAGCCGGGGAGGTCGCGGTGGTTCTGGGCGTAGGCCGCGCCAATGCCGCTGATGGCGCTGACGCCCATGCCGTAGAGGTCGGCGCCGGCCTTGGTGGTGTAGCCCTGGAAGTTGCGGTGGAGCGTGCGGTTCTTCTGCGCGATGGCCAGTTCGTCAGTGGGGCGTGCGAAATGGTCGAGGCCGATGTAAAGATAACTCGCGGCGAGAAAGCGGGCGAGCCCCGCCTGGAAAATGCGGAACTTCTCCAGGCCTTCGGGCAGGTGCTTGACGAAGGAGCCTTGCTGCTTCTTGAGCCAGGGCACGTGCGCGTAACTGAACATGGCCACGCGGTCGGGACCGAGGCCGATGACGCGATCCACTGAAGCGGCGAAGCTCTGCGCGGTCTGATGCGGCAGCCCGTAGATGAGGTCCACGTTGATGCTGTCAAAGCCGAGCCGGCGGCCGGCGAGGATGAGGTCGCGCGTCATCTCGTAAGGCTGGATGCGGTGGACTGACCTTTGCACTTCGGGATTGAAATCTTGGATGCCCATGCTGAGGCGGTTGAAGCCGAGTCGGCGCAGCGTGGCGAGATGATCTCCCGAGGTGACGCGGGGGTCCACCTCCACGCCGATTTCGGCGTCAGGAGCGAAGGTGAAGCGCGCGCGCGTGTATTCGAAGAGCTCCTCGAGCTGTTCTGGATTCAGATACGTAGGCGTGCCGCCGCCCCAGTGGAATTGAATCACCGGGCGCGCGCGAGAGACGTAGCGGCTGACGTGGTCAATTTCCCGCTTCAGGACGTCAAGATAGGGCACTGCGCTCTTCTTATCTTTCTGGATGACCACATTGCAGGCGCAAAACAGGCAGAGACTCTCGCAGAAGGGTATATGCATGTAGAGCGACACCGGGCGCGCGGCCGCATCGGCGGATTGGAAGACTTCCTGAAGATCCGCGGGACCGAAGTTTTCCTGCCACACCGGGGCTGTCGGGTAGCTGGTATAGCGCGGGCCGGGACGATTGTACTTGGCGAGGAACTCCGGGGAGATGTCGAAGGTCTGCCGGTCGAGAAGAAGAGATACGTTGGCTTCCGACATCCGGAGGTCTCCTATCTGGCCTTTCCGATTGACGCCCCGGCAGTGAGCGCCACTGACTGGCCTTCCTGCACGAAAGCGCGGGCGTTTTCGACCGGCACGTTGGGCAGGATGCCGTGGCCCAGGTTGAGGATGTGGCCCACGCCGCCGGTTTTGGCGATGGCCTCGCGGGCGGCGGCGCGCACGCGGTGTTCAGGGCCGAGGAGCTGACACGGATCCACGTTGCCCTGCAAGGCGATGCGCGGGCCGAGCTGGCGGCGGGCTTCGGCGAGATCCACGCGCCAGTCGAGGCTCAGGACGTCGGCACCGGATCGCGCCAGGCTGCTGAGCAGGTGCGAAGTGCCCTTGCTGTAGAGAATGACCGGGGCGGAATCGTCCTGGAGCTGATCAATCAGGAACTGCGTGGCCGGCAGGGCGAATGCTTCGTAGTCCTTGCGGCAGAGTTCTCCGGCCCAGGTGTCAAAGAGCTGGACGGCGGTAGCCCCGGCCGCAATCTGCGCGCGCAGGTACGGGGCCGTGCATTCAGCGATCTTTTCGAGCAAGGCGCGGAGCGCAGCGGGGTCGCGATACATCAACTCCTTCGGGGCATGAAAGCCCTGATTGCTCCGGCCCTCGACCATGTAGCAGGCCAGGGTCCACGGGGCGCCGCAAAAGCCGAGCACGGGTACGTCCGGCCCCAGCTCGCGGCAGAGGTGGCGGATGGCTTCCATCAGGAAGCCGGTTTCCTCTTCCGGATCGAAATTGCGGAGGGCGGCAACACCGGCGACGTCGCGAATGGGGTTGAAGAGAATCGGGCCCGATTCAGCGAGTTGTAGGCCGAGGCCCATGGCTTCAGCGGGGATGAGGATGTCTGAGAAGACGATGACGGCGTCCACGCCGAGGATGCGGAAGGGCTGAAGGGAGACCTCGACAGCTAGCTCGGGCGTCTTGCACATCTCCAGGAAGGAGTGCTTGCTGCGGACCGCGCGGTACTCGGGCAGATAGCGCCCGGCTTGGCGCATGATCCAGACCGGCACGCGCTCGACAGCTTCCGAGCGGCAGGCGCGGAGGAAAAGCGATTTGCGGGATGGAGGCTGAGAACTAGCCGGCATCGGATTCTAACAAAACCTTATTCTAGCAAATCTCGGCGATTGCCGCACGGAAGCCGCCGGCCATGGCGTTTTCTGACGTGAGGCGGCAGAATCCGCTATAATGGGCGGTCTGGCTGGAATCGTGGCGACCTGCTTAACAACCTGCGAACCCGGACCCGCAAACCTCTCGCAGATGGAACGCCGAACCGAATGAACCAACTGCTTGATTACTCGGCCCTGGCTTTTTATGCGGCGAGCCTTGGCTTCTATGTGTGGCATCTCTACGGCAACGAGCGGCTTATCGGGCGCGTGGCGACAACCTGCCTGTCGGGTGGCGTAGTGTTGCATTATTTGGCACTGATGGCGCGGGCGCGGGCGGTGGGCTCGGTGCCGTATCAAGACCTTTACGGCTCGATGTCGCTGTTCGGGTGGCTGCTGGCGGCTACGTACCTGGGAATTGAGCGATTCCACCGGCAGCGGGCGGTGGGGCCGTTCGTGCTGCCCTTTGTGCTGCTTTTTGTGGCGGCGGAGGCGTTCTTTTCTCCGCGCATTCCTCTGCCGCACCCGGCGGCCCAGGGGCCGCTCTTCGCCTTGCACGTGACGAGCAACATCCTGGCCAGCGCCGCCTTTGCCCTGTCCTTCGTTCTCAGCGTGCTGTACCTGGTGCAGAACCGTCATCTGCGCGATCACCGCGTGGGCACCGTCATCTTTCGCTTTCCGGCGCTGGAAGTGCTGGAGCTGATGAGCCGCAGCAGCGTGACTGTGGGGGTGTGTGCGCTGGGCTTCGGCATGGCCCTGGGGTCGGTGTGGGCCCACCGGCTGATGGGACGGTACGTGACCGGCGACCCCAAGGAGATTTTCTCCGTGCTCACCCTGCTCATCTACCTCGGCTACTTGGGCGTCGCGCAGAAAACGTCTTGGAGGGGAGCGCGGTCCAGCGTGCTGTGCGTGGCCAACTTTCTGGTGGTGATTTTCAATTACACGGTTGTGAATTTCTACCTCTCGAAATATCACCGCTTTTTCTGATGGCGTCGGACGAAAACACTTCCGGGAACCGTGTGCGGGAGATGGCTGCGATGAGGATCGCGCTCATCGGGCTGAACCACCGCACCGCGCCGGTGGAGCTGCGCGAGCGCGTGGCTTTCAGCGCCGAGCAGGCGCGGCAGGCGGCGCAGGAATTGCGCGAGCAGGGGATCCTGGAGGAGGCGGTGGTGCTCTCCACCTGCAACCGCAGCGAACTTTACGGCGTGCCCTGCGAAGCTGTGGAGAACGCGGCGGGAGCTATGGAGTGCTACTTCGCCGCGTTTCACAAGCTGTCGCCCGAGGAGATCAACAGGTCGCTTTACCGGCACTCCGACGAGGACGCGGTGCGGCACCTGTTCCGCGTGGCCGCGGGGCTCGACTCCATGCTGCTGGGCGAGACGGAAATCATTGGCCAGGTGCGGCAAGCCTACATGGCCGCATTTGAGAGCGGGGCCACTGGGCCGGTGCTGAACCGGCTGTTCCAGAATGCGCTGGAGGTGGGCAAGCGCGTCCGCACGGAGACGGAACTGGGCACACGGCCGATGTCCGCGGCGTTTGCGGCGGTGAAGCTGGCCGAGCAGATCTTCAGCCACCTGCGCGGGCACCAGGCATTGATCCTGGGCGCGGGTGCCATGGGGGAACAGCTCGTCGAGCATCTGCGCGACCGCGGCATCGCTCACATCTACGTAGCCAACCGGTCGCGGGATCGCGCCGAGGAGCTGGCGCGGCGGTTCGAGGGCCGGGCCTGTCCGTGGGAAGAACTCGTACAGGCGCTGGTGCTGCCGGACATCGTGATCACCAGCGTGGGCGGAACGGACGCCGTGCTGACGCGCAAAATGACAGAGCGGGCCATGGAGGCGCGGGGCGGCCGGGCCATGTTTGTGATTGACCTGGGCGTACCGCGAAACGTCGAAGCGGCCGTGGCGGACCTCTACAATGTTTTCCTTTACACGATTGACGACCTGACGGAAATCGTGGAGGAAAACAAGCGCGCGCGGGAGAAGGAAATCCCGCGGGCCGAGGCGCTAATTGCCGCGCAACTGGAGAAGTTCCGGGACTGGCAGACGAAGGTGCAGGGCGCTGCGGTGTTCGCCGAACTTCGGCGGAAGTTGGAGCACGAGCGCGAGGCGCTGCTGGACGAGTACCTGGGCGAGATGAAGCACCTCTCGCAGGAAGACCGCCTGCGGGTCCGCCGGTTGACTTCCGAACTGCTCGACCGCATCGTGGCGCAGCCGGCCAGCCACCTGCGCAAGGAACGCCAGCAGCGGCGGAGATTGCAGGAGATTGAAGCCGTGCGCGAACTGTTCGAACTGGACGAGAAAGAGGAATGAGCACCCTGCGGATCGGCTCGCGCGGCAGCAAACTGGCGCTGTGGCAGGCGAATTTCATCCGCGACGAACTGGCACGGATCCACAGGGAGACGGCGGAGATCATTATCATCAAAACTTCGGGCGACCGCTTCCAGCAGGCCGGGGTGAACCAGGTCGGAACGAAGGGCGTGTTCGTCAAGGAGTTGGAAGACGCGCTGCTGGAGAGCCGCGTGGACCTGGCGGTGCACAGCATGAAGGATGTGCCCACGGAGGTGGCCATGGGGCTGCTGTTTCCGGCCATCTACCGTCGGGAGGAAGTGCGCGACTGCCTGATCGCGCGCGAAGGAAGAAAGTTCAAGGAACTGCCGCTGGGCGCGCGCCTGGGAACCAGCAGCCTGCGCAGACAAGCGCAGTTGCGGTACGTTCGGCCGGATCTGGAAGTGCGCGAGCTGCGCGGCAACGTGGATACGCGGCTGCGCAGGCTCGAAGAAGGGCGGTACGATGCGATTGTGCTGGCCAAGGCAGGACTCGACCGCCTGGGGTGCAGCGACAGAATCACGGACATATTCAGCACCGAGGTCATGCTGCCGGCGGCGGGGCAGGGCGCGCTGGGAATGGAGTGCCGCGCTGATGACAAGAGAGTGGCTGAGTTGCTGGCGGCGCTGGACGATGCGGACACACGCGCGGGTGTAACCGCGGAGCGTGCGCTACTGGCAGAGCTCGAAGGCGGCTGCCAGGTGCCGCTGGGAGCGTGGGGAAGGATGGAAGGCGGGCAACTCGTGCTGGAGGCGTGCGTGTTGTCGGCGGACGGCTCCGAACACATGCGCGAGCGCGCAACTGCCGCCCCGCAGAGCGAGGCCGCGGATTTGGGCCGGGGACTGGCACGGAAACTTTTGGCGGCCGGCGCGGGACGTATTTTGCAGATGGCCGGTCGAGCGAAGTATGGCAAGTAACACGCAACCACTGGCGGGCAAGCGCATCGTGGTCACCCGCACTCCGCAGCAGGCGGGCGAGCTGGTCGAACTGCTCCAGGCGCAGGGCGCGGAGGTGCTGCTGCTGCCCGCGGTCAGTTTCGGGCCGCCGGAGGATGTTCGCCCTCTGGATGCGGCCATCCGCCACCTCATTTCCTATGATTGGTTGTTGTTGACGAGCCAGAATGCGGCGCGGTATTTCTGCGTGCGTTGCCGAGAACTGGGGCTCGATCCAGCGGCTTTTGCGGGAGCGCCGCCTCGCGTTGCGGTGGTAGGGCCGGCCACGGCCGATGCGGCGCGGCAGGAGGGCTTGCAGGTGCGGCATGTGGCCGCGCGTCATTCCAGCCAAGCGCTGGTGGATGAACTGAGCGATGTGCTGACGGGAAAGAAAGTGTTGCTGCCGCGGAGCGACCGGGCCGGCGCGGAGCTGCCGGCAGCGCTGCGGCGCGCCGGGGCGCAGGTGACCGACGTGGTGGCTTATCGCACGCTGCGGCCAGGTGCCGCCGAGTCCGGCGTGCTGGAGAGAATCCTGTGCGGCGAGGCCGACGTGGCGACTTTCGCGAGCCCTTCCGCGTTCCATTCGTTCGCCGAGCAGGTAGGGCACCCGGCCTTGCGCCAGTTGAGTGCGCGGATGTTGCTGGCGGCCATTGGGCCGGTGACGGCGCGGGCCATCCGCAACGCAGGCTTCGCGGTGGCCATCGAAGCAGCCGATTCGACCGCCGCGGGACTGGCGGCCGCAATCGTATCTCACTGGTCCCGCGTTCCCGGGACACCGACAGGAGCTGTGAAGCCATGACGTTTCCAACGCATCGCCCGCGTCGCCTGCGGCGGAATGAACTGATCCGCAGCATGGTGCGGGAAACACGACTGAGCACCGACGCGCTGATCTATCCGATGTTCGTGTGCCCGGGGGAGAAGGTGCGCATCGAAGTGGGCTCGATGCCGGGCATCCACCAGCAGTCGGTGGACCAGATTGTCGAAGAGTGCCGCGAGGTGGAGCAGCTCGGCGTCCCGGCGGTGATCCTGTTCGGCCTGCCGGAGCAGAAGGACGAGCGCGGAACGGAGGCCGCGGCGGCCCACGGCGCGGTGCAGCGGGCCATCGCGGCCATCCGCAGGGCCCAGCTGAAACTGCTGGTGGTGACGGATGTGTGCCTGTGCGAGTACACCAGCCACGGGCATTGCGGCGTGGTGCAGGAGGGCGCCATCCTGAACGACCCGACGCTGGAGATCCTGGCGGAGGCCGCGCTCTCCCACGCGCGCGCCGGCGCGGATATCGTGGCGCCGTCGGACATGATGGATGGGAGGGTGGGCGCGATCCGTCGGAAGTTGGACCAGCACGGCTTTGCGCCCGTAGCCATCCTGGCCTACGCGGCGAAGTACTGCTCGGGATTCTACGGGCCGTTCCGCGAGGCGGCGCAGTCGGCGCCGCAGTTCGGCGACCGGCGCAGCTACCAGATGGATCCGGCCAACGCGCGCGAGGCGTTGAAAGAAGTGGCGTTGGATCTGGACGAAGGCGCGGACATGGTGATGGTGAAGCCGGCGCTGCCCTACCTGGACATCATTCGCGCCGTGCGTGAACGGTTTGACGTGCCGGTGGCGGCATACAATGTAAGCGGGGAGTACGCCATGGTGAAGGCGGCGGCGCGCAACGGCTGGGTTGACGAGCAGCGCGTGGTTCTGGAAATCCTGACGGGGATCAAGCGCGCCGGCGCGGATATCGTGCTGACCTATCACGCCAAGGACGTGGCGCGTTGGCTGAAGGTGTGCTGACCAAACTTCGGAACATCCTGTGACGACCCCATCGCGTTCCCGTGCCCGTTCGCGCGCGAGTTTTCAGCAGGCGGAGCAAATCCTGGTGGGCGGGGTGTCGAGCCCGGTGCGGGCGTTCAAGGCCGTGGGCGGGGAGCCGTTGATCATCGCACGGGCCGATGGCGCGCACCTCTACGATGCGGATGGAAATGAGTACCTCGATTACGTTTGCTCGTGGGGCGCGATGATCCTGGGGCACGCGCACGCGGCGGTGACGGCGGCGATCCAGGAACAGGCCGCGTGCGGCACCAGCTACGGCATGAGCACGGAACTCGAACTGGAGCTGGCGCGGCATATCCAGAATGCTATGCCGGCGATGGAGCGGGTACGCTTCGTAAGCTCGGGCACCGAAGCGACGATGAGCGCCGTTCGCGTGGCCCGCGCGTTCACCAAGCGAGACCTCATCCTCAAGTTCGAGGGTTGCTACCACGGGCATGCGGACAGCTTCTTATCGCAGGCCGGGTCGGGGCTGGCCACGCTGGGGATTGCCTCCAGCCCGGGCGTGCCGGAGAGCTTGGCCGCGCTGACGCTGAATGCGCCGTACAACAACATTCCAGCAGTGGAAAAGTTGTTTGCACAGCACCGCGCGGAAATTGCGGCGGTAATCGTGGAGCCGGTGGCCGCGAACATGGGCGTGGTGCTGCCGGCAAAGAATTTTCTGGGCGAACTGAGGGCGTTGACGCGCAAGGAAGGCGCGCTGCTGATTTTCGACGAGGTGATCACCGGCTTTAGGCTGGCGCTGGGCGGCGCGCAGTCCCTCTATAGGATTCAGCCGGACCTTACCACGCTTGGGAAGATCATCGGGGGTGGGCTGCCCGCGGCGGTGTACGGCGGGCGGAGCGATGTGATGAGCCTGGTGGCACCGTCGGGGCCGGTCTATCAGGCCGGCACGCTATCGGGAAACCCACTGGCCATGCGCGCGGGGATCGAGACGCTGAAACAGCTCGAAGCGTCTGACTTTTACGAGGCGCTATACCAGAAGGCGGAGCGGCTGATTGTCGGCTTGCGCGCGGCGGTGACCAAGGCCGGGGTGGCCGCGCAGGTGAACGCCGCGGGTTCGCTGTTGACGCTGTTTTTTGCCAAAGACGAGCCGACCGACTACGAGGGCGCGAAGAGATCAGACACGCGCCGCTTCGCGCAGTTTTTCTCAGAGATGCTCGACCGCGGGGTGCTTCTGCCGCCATCGCAGTTTGAGGCGCTGTTTGTGTCGGCCGCGCATTCCGAGGCGGATATCGAGCGCACGATCGAGGCCTGCCGCGAGAGCCTGAAGGCCATCGCCCGGGCCGTGTAGCGCCACCCTTCAGGGCGGCAGCTTCGCGCTCCAATCTTGCGATCCGGCGTCCCCACAAAAACCATCGTCACTCAGGCTGAGAGCGAATTGCGTTTCGAAAGCTGCTGCTAATCGGCGAACTGCAATTCCCAAAAGTCGCTGCCGTCCAGTTCAAAGCCAATGCCGAGTTCGACGCGCCGGGTGTCGTGGTTTTTGAGCGAGTAGCTGACCTTTCCCACCATGGTTTTTCCCCCATGTTCGACAAGCACCGTCGTCCCTGGAAGAAAATCTTGCTGGCTCATAAGCAGGCAGCCGAAGCGGCTGACGGAGAGCGTGTAGGTGTCGTGGCAGGGAGAGGTACCGTTCTCGTGCCAGCGAATGCGCACCGCTTTGCGCATGCGGACGCGCTGGCTGCGGCGCGTGGACGCGACCGTCTGGGCCTGGCTGGGATCCATTTGTTCTACCTGTTGCATGGCTTGTGACCTCCACCGCAAGAGAGAAGAGCATTTGGACTGCCAGCCCTGCACCGCGGGACGGGGCACTTATCGCTTGCGAACCATGGAGATGGCAGATGAGGACGGCGGGAGGAGTGGGCAGGAACCCCTTCACAACGGCACACTGTGTCAGCGTGGCACAATGTTGAGGAAGGCCTGTCCCGTGCGCAGTCGAGGGAGTTGTGCCAAAGCAATGGGGTAGGTAGAATGCGTCGCCTTCTACCCCCATGTGGTTATGGAATGGCCAAGGAGGATGGCATGCGACGAGTCCTTTCAGTTGTGATGTTGGTGGTTGCGCTGGCAGCAGGCGTTACCCCGGGGAGCGCGCAGACGCGGAAACTTTCGTTGGACCTCTATTTCGAGATGGAAAGCGTCTCCGACCCGCAGATTTCTCCCGACGGGAAGCAGATCATCTATGTCCGCGGGTGGGTGGACAAGCTGAACGACCAGAGCAAGTCGGGGATCTGGATCATGAACGCGGACGGGAGCCGCAATCGCTTCCTGGTGGAAGGATCGTCGCCGCGCTGGTCGCCGGATGGGACGCGCATCGCCTACCTGGCGGAAGGGCAGCCGAAGGGCACGCAGATCTGGGTGCGGTGGATGGACGCCGAAGGCGCGAAAACTCAGATCACGCGCGTGGAGCGCGCGCCGGGCGGGATTGCGTGGGCGCCGGACGGGCAGTCCGTCGGTTTCACGATGCTGGTCCCGAAGAAGGACACGTGGAATATCCGCATGCCGGCGCGGCCGGAAGGCGCTAAGTGGACGGAAAACCCGCGCATCATCGAGCGGGTGGTCTATCGGCGCGACCGCATTGGGTTCCTCGAAGAGGGCTACCGGCACGTCTTCACGGTGCCCGCCACGGGCGGCACGCCGCGGCAGTTGACCAGCGGCGACTACGACCACGGCGGCGGGTTTGCTGGTGGGGCGATTTCCTGGACGCCGGACGGCAAGGAGATCCTCTTCAGCAGCCTGCGCACGGACAACTGGGAGCATGAGTGGCGGGAATCGGAAATCTACGCCGTAAACGTGAAGGACAAGACCATCCGTCAGCTCACCACGCGCAAGGGGCCGGATGCGAACCCGGAGGCGTCGCCGGATGGGAAGTCAGTAGCCTACACCGGTTACGACTGGACAGAAAACACCTACACGACGTCGAAGCTCTACGTCATGGGGATTGACGGCTCGAACCCGCGGCTGCTGACCGGCAACTTCGACCGCAGCCCGGCAGCATTGAACTGGGCGCCGGACGGCAGCGGGATCTACTTCACGACGGAGGACCGCGGGACGCAGAACTTGCACCTGGCCTCGCTGAAGGGCGAGGTGCGGCAGGTCACGCAGGGCAACCACATGCTCTCGGTCTCTTCGATTAACGCCAACGGGCAAGCGGCGGGGACACTGTCCGGCTACCAGAAGCCCGCCGACGTGGTCACCTTCGCACTCACTAAGCCGGAGATTAAGCAACTCACTAACGTGAACGACGACGTGCTGGGCGACGTGAAGCTCGGCGAAGTGGAGGAGATCTGGTACACCTCGGTGGACAACTGGAAGATCCAGGGCTGGGTGATCAAGCCGCCGGACTTCGATCCGCAGAAGAAATATCCGCTGATGCTGACCATCCACGGCGGACCGCACGCCATGTACGGCGTGGGGTTCAACTTCGGCTGGCAGGAACATGCCGCCAATGGCTACCTGGTGCTGTACACCAACCCGCGAGGCTCGACGGGCTATGGGAGCGTGTTCGGCAACGCTATCAACAACGCCTACCCGAGCAAGGACTTCGACGATTTGATGAAGGGCGTTGACGAAGTGATCGCCAGGGGCTACGTGGACACACGCAACCTGTTCGTCTATGGATGCAGCGGTGGCGGCGTGCTGACGGCGTGGATCGTGGGCCACACGGACCGCTTCGCCGCCGCGTCGTCGAACTGCCCGGTGATCAACTGGGTCTCGTTCGTGGGCACGACAGACGGCGCATCCTGGTACCGGAACTTCAAGAAGCTGCCGTGGGAGGACCCCGGCGAGCACCTGGCGCGGTCCCCGCTGATGTACGCGGGCAACGTGAAGACACCCACCATGCTGATGACCGGCGTGAACGACCTGCGCACTCCCATCTCGCAGACGGAGGAGTTCTACCAGGCTCTGCGCATCCGCAAGGTGCCCACGGCCATGGTGCGGTTCAACGAGGAATTCCACGGGACGGCCTCGAAGCCTTCCAACTTCCTGCGCACGCAGCTTTATTTGCGCCACTGGTTCGAGAAGTACATGAAGAAGGACGCGCCGGCAAAAGCTGGGGAGGAGTGACGCGCGGGTGTAACGGACAACACACCTGCCGCGTCAAAAAAGGTGGAGTTTGTGGGATACCGAAACCCTTCCGGGGGGTGCTGTCTTCATTTCTCGGTCTAGACGCACGGGCGCACTTATCGTTTTGCTCGCGATGGTGGGGGGGTGTTCCCGCTCGCCGGAGACGCGGGTGCGGGGTGATTCGAGGAACCCTATCGGCGTGAAGGTGTTTTCCGTCGAGGAACAGCTGGTTCGGCGCAGCGTGCAGGCGGTAGGGTCTCTTTTTGCGCTGGAAGAAAGCGTGGTCAGCTCGGAGGTGGAGGGGCGGGTGGAGAAGGTGCTGGCCGATGTGGGCGACCGCGTGACGCAAGGGCAGGTCCTGGTGCTGCTGTCCAAGGTGGAGTTGCAGTATGAGCTGGACCGCCAGCGCGCCGCGGTGCAACAGGTGCGCGCCCGGCTGGGACTGGGCCGGGCAGACCCGCTGCCACGGGACCCGGCGCAGGTGGCGTTCGTTCAGCGCGCCGCCGCGGAAATGTTCGACGCGGAACAGAAGTTCCACCGCGCCGAGCAGCTCAACCAGGACAAGCTGATATCCCAGCAGCAACTTGACGAAGCCGCCAGCCGGTTCAAGAGCGCGCGAGCGGCCTACGACCTCTCGTTGCAGGAAGTGGAGCAACTCAAGGCGCAACTTCAGTCCAGCGAGGCCTCGGCCAAACTGGCCGAGAAAAAGCTCGAGGACGCGTCCATCCGTGCGCCGTTTCCGGGGACCATCAAGCAGCGGCGGGTGAGCCCGGGTGAATTCTTGCGCGTGCAGAGCCCGGTCGCCGTGATCGTGCGCACGGACCAGCTTCGGGCGCGGCTGGCGGTGCCGGAGAAATGGGCCGGCGTGCTGAAGACCGGCGCGGCCGTGGAAGTGCGCGTGGAGGCCTATCCCAACGACGTGTTCAAGGGCAACATTTCGCGGATCAACCCGTCGGTGGTGCAGGAGACGCGGACGTTCGAGGTGGAAGCCATCCTGCCCAATGCCGACGGGCGGTTGAAGCCGGGCTTCTTCATCCAGGCGAGCATCCCGAGCGACATCGAAGAGAAGGTGTTGCTGGTGGCCGAGCGGGCGGTGAGCTACCGCTACGGCGTGTATAAGGCCTGGGTGATGAAGAACGGCACAGTGGAGGAGCGCGACGTCCAGGTGGGCGCGCGACAGGATGGACGCGTGGAAGTGTTGGGAGGGCTGCGGGCTGGCGAGCGTCTGGCTCTTGCGGCGCAGGGTGAACTCTTCAGCGGCGCAGCGGTGAAGGAAGGCAAGGAGTAAGCGATGAAACTCGCAGAGGCCTGCGTCAAGCGACCGGTGTTTGCGGTAATGCTGATCGCTTTTCTGGTCACCCTGGGGGTGTTCTCCTACCGCGAACTGGGCGTGGACCTGTTCCCGCGCGCGGATCCCGCCACCGTGTACGTGGGTATCAGCCTGCCCGGGGCCAGCCCGCCGGAGATGGTGACCAGCGTGGTGCTGCCGCTGGAAGACGCCATCTCCACCGTGAGCGGGATCGAAGAGATGACCGTGTGGGCCACGGAGGGCTCCGCGCGCATCGTGGTCACCTTCGTGCTTGAGCGGGAGATCGAGGGCGCGGCGCAGGACGTGCGCGAAAAAGTGGCCGGCGCAATGGGACGGCTGCCGCCCGGCGTGCTGCCGCCGGTGATCCGCAAGGCCGACCCGGACTCCGACCCCATCATGACCCTGCTGGTGGCGGCACGCTCTGGGCATGCCAACCGCCGGGAGCTCACCGAGATCGCCGACAAGATCGTTCGGCGGGCCATCCAGACCGTGGACGGCGTAGGCGAAGTGAGCATTTCCGGCGGGCAGGGACGGCAAATCCGCATTCTGATGGATGTGGAACGGCTGACCGCGCAAAACCTGACCGTGCTGGACGTGCGCAACGCGGTGCGCTCGGAAAACATCGAGGCGCCGGGGGGGCGGATGGTCCGCGGGCAGCAGGAGCTGGGGCTGCGCACGCTCGGGCGGGTGGGTTCTTCGGACCAATTTGCGGACATCATCATCGCCAACCGCGGCGGAACCCCGCTGCGCCTGCGGGATGTGGCGCGCGTAGAAGACAGCGCGGAAGAGCTGCGCGATTGGTCCATGATCTGGAACAAGGGACAGGCAGGCCGCGACGTGGTGTCGCTGGAGGTGCGGCGGCAGTCGGGCACCAACACCGTGCGTGTGGCGGACGCAGTGAAGGCGCGGCTGGCGAGGATAGAGGAAGAACTGCCGGCGGGCGTGGAGCTGGTCACCATCCGCGACAACTCCAGATTCATCCGCGCCTCGGTGAACTCCCTGCTGGAGCACCTGACCCTGGGCAGCTTCCTGGCCAGCCTGGTGGTGCTGCTGTTTATCCGCAACTGGCGCGCGGTGATCATCGCGGCGCTGGCCATCCCCACCTCGATCGTCGCCACCTTCACGCTGATGCGCTACATGGACTTCACGCTGAACAACATGACCCTGCTGGCGCTGACCCTGGCCGTGGGCATCGTGATTGACGATGCCATCATCGTGCTGGAAAACATTTTCCGGTTCATGGAGGAGAAGGGCGTCGAGCGCAAGCGCGCGGCGGTGGACGCGACGAAGGAAATCGGCCTGGCCGTGATGGCCACCACGCTTTCGCTGGTGATCATTTTCCTGCCCATTGCCTTCATGACCGGGTACGCGCGGCGCTACGTGAACTCCTTCGGCTGGACCATGGCCATGGCCATCATGGTGTCGCTGCTGGTGAGCTTCACGCTGACACCGATGCTGAGCTCGCGGATGCTCAAGGTGCGCGCAGAGGCCGGGCACGCGCTCTCGCGCGAGAAGACGTTCTTCCACAGCGTCGAGGGCTTCTACCGGCGGTGCCTGGTGTGGGCGCTGGACCACCGGTTGGCGGTGCTGCTGATCTGCGCGGTGACCTTCGGCTCGATGTTCGCGCTCTACCCCATGGTGGGCCGCGACTGGATCCCGCCGGATGACCAAAGCGAACTGGCCGGAAACATCACCCTGCCGGAAGGCACTGCCCTGGACCGCACCACCGCCGCTATCACGGAAATGGTGCAGAAGATCAACGCGCTGCCGGAAGTGCAGTTCGTGCAGGCCTCCACATGGGGCAGCACAAACAGGGCGCGGCTGTACATTCGCCTGGTGGACGCGTCGGAGCGGAAGAGATCGCACATGCAGGTGGCGGGGGCCATCCGCAAGATCCTCAGCGATTACAACTACATCGCCTACAGCATCCGCCTGCCTTCGGCGCTGGGCGGAGAAATGTACTTCCCGGTGCGGGCGGTGATCCGCGGGCCGGAGATCGAGCGGCTGGTGGATCTTTCGAAACAGATTGCCGCCAAGATGCGCGAGTACCCGGGCCTAGTGGACGTGAACCCCACGCTGAACCTGAACTCGCCGGAGCTGCAAGTGAAGGTGGACCGGCAGCGGGCCTCCGACCTGGGCGTGCGCATGAACGACATCGCTTCGACAGTGCGGCTCATGTATTCCGGGCAGGACGAGATCTCCACTTACAAGGAAGGCTCGGAACAGTACCCGGTGACCATGCAGTTGCTGCCGCACCAGCGCGACAACCCGGACGTTCTGGCGCGGCTGATGGTGCCCTCCAGCAAGGTGGGGCAGGTGCGTTTGGAAAGCCTGGCCACCATCCAGCGCGGCGCGGGGCCGGCCACCATTCAGCGCTACAACCGGGAATTCCAGGTGTCCGTAGGCGGAAACCTGGCTGCGGGCTATCAACTGGACGGCGCGGCGGCGCACACCGTGCGGTCCATCCGGGAAGTGAGCCTGCCCCCGGGATATAACTACGTCTTTTCCGGGCAGGTGCGCATTCTCGAGCAGACCACGCAGAACATGCTGCTGGCGGTGCTGCTGGCGTCCATCTTCATGTACATGGTGCTGGCCTCGCAGTTTGAGAGCTTCTCGCACCCGTTCATCATCATGCTCACGCTGCCGCTGAGCATCCCCTTCGCGCTGCTCTCGCTGTGGGCCACGGGGCGATCGCTGAACCTGTGGAGCGCGCTGGGCGTGTTCCTGCTGCTGGGGATCGTGAAGAAGAACGGGATTCTGCAAGTGGACTACACCAACGTGCTGCGCAGGCAGGGCTGGGAACTGCGCGACGCCATCCTGGAAGCGAACCGCGTGCGGTTGCGGCCTATCCTGATGACCACGTTTTCCATCGTGGCCGGGCTGATCCCCGTGGCCATCGGCATCGGAGCGGGATCGGAGCAGCGCTCGGCGATTGCGGTGACCATCGTCGGCGGGCAAATGCTGTGCCTGCTGCTGACCTTGCTGGTGGTGCCGGTAGCCTACGCGACTCTGGCGGAAGTGCAGGCGGCGTGGGCCCTGGAGGGCGCCTTGAGCAGACTGCGCACAAGCCTGGCGCGGCGCTTCGGAATGTTTTCCTAGAGCGGTTGCGTTCGTTCGTTAACCGCAACACCTGAAGTTCTCATGTAGCGCCCGCTTGCAAGCGGGCATCTCGAAATAAGCACGCGCCTGTAACGGCCACACCCGAAATCTTAATTTCAAGCAGGAGGGAACCACCGTGCGAATCCCGCGTCTTTTTCTCGTTCTCTGTTTGGCATTCTCGCTATCGCTGCTGGCGCAGGAAAAGCCGCCGGCCAAGCCGCCACAGCCGGCGGCACCACAGCAGCAGGCACAGCCTCCGCAACAGCAACCGGCGCAACAGCCACAGGCACAACCACAGCAACCACCGGCGGAAGCCGCTGAGGAACGCGGGCCCATGTCCTCACGGACCTTTGCCGGGCTGCGGCTGCGCGCCATCGGCCCGGCGCTGACGTCGGGGCGGATCGCCGCCCTGGCGGTGCACCCCAGCGACAAGAACACCATCTATGTGGCGGCGGCGTCGGGCGGCGTGTGGCGCACGACCAATGCCGGCGTCACCTGGGCGCCGATCTTTGACAACGAAGGGTCGTATTCCATCGGCGCGATTACCATTGACCCCAGAAACCCCTCCATCATCTGGGTGGGCAGCGGCGAAAACAACAGCCAGCGTAGCGTGGGCTACGGCGACGGCGTGTATCGCTCCGAAGACGGTGGGCGAAGTTGGCGGAACATGGGCCTGAAGAATTCCGAGCATATCGGCAAAATCCTGGTGGATCCGCGCAACTCGGACGTGGTGTACGTGGCTGCGCAGGGGCCGCTGTGGGGTCCGGGCGGAGACCGCGGGCTCTACAAGACGACGGATGGCGGGAAGACGTGGAAGGCCGTGCTGACCATCAGCGAACACACCGGCGTGACCGACATCGCCATGGACCCGCAGAATCCGGACGTGCTTTTCGCCGCGGCCTGGCAGCGGCGGCGGCACGTGTGGACGCTAATCAACGGCGGGCCGGAGAGCGCCATCCACAAAACGACGGATGGCGGCGCGAACTGGATGAAGCTCCGCGGCGGGCTGCCCACCGAAGAGATGGGGCGCATCGGGCTGGCGATTTCGCCGGCCGACCCACGCGTGGTCTACGCGCAGATTGAGGCGGCCGGGCGGCGCGGAGGGCTTTATCGCTCGGCCGACCGCGGGGCCACTTGGGAGCGGCGCAATGAGTTCGACACCACGGCCATGTACTACGGGAAAATCTTTGTGGACCCAAAGAACGCGGGCCGCGTTTACGTGATGAACGTACAGATCATGACCTCCGACGAAGGCGGGCGCAACCCGCGGCCGCTGGGCAGCCGCTCCAAGCACGTGGACAACCACGCCATGTGGATTGACCCGGACGACACAGACCACCTGCTGGTGGGCTGCGACGGCGGGCTCTACGAGAGCTACGACCGCGGGGCCAACTGGCGGTTCTTTGCCAACCTGCCCATCCCGCAGTTCTATGCGGTGAGCGTGGACACCGCCGCGCCGTTCTACAACGTCTATGGCGGAACGCAGGACAACTTCAGCCTGGGTGGGCCTTCGCGGACGCGGAACGCCAGCGGCATCACCAACCAGGACTGGTTTGTGACGCAGGGCGGGGACGGGTTCAAGTCGCAGATTGATCCGGAGGACCCCAACACAGTCTATGCGCAGAGCCAGTACGGCGGGCTGGTGCGCTTCGACCGGCGGACGGGCGAGCGCGTCGGCATCCAGCCGCAGGAAGGGAAGGGCGAAGCGTCGCTGCGATGGAACTGGGACGCGCCGCTGATCATTAGCCCGCACGCGCACACGCGCATCTATTTCGCCGCCAACAAACTGTTCCGCAGTGACGACCGCGGGGATACCTGGAAGGCGATCAGTGGGGAGATGTCGCGGGAAATTGACCGGGACAAGTTGCCGGTGATGGGCAAGGTGTGGGGCCCGGACGCGGTGGCCAAACATGCCTCCACGTCGTTCTACGGCAATTCCACGGCCATGACGGAATCGCCGAAGAAGGAAGGGCTGCTCTACGTGGGGACGGACGACGGGCTGATCCACGTCACCGAGAACGGCGGGCAGAGCTGGCGAAAGATCGAAAAGTTCGCTGGCGTGCCGGACAATACCTTTGTAAGCCGGTTGGTAGCTTCGCAGCACGCGGTGAACACGGTGTATGCCGCGTTCGACAACCACAAGAACAGCGATTTCGCACCGTACCTGCTGAAGAGCACGGACGCGGGGAAGTCGTGGACGGCGATCAAAGGCAACCTGCCGGCCAATGGGCCGGTCTATGCCATTGCTGAAGACCACGTCAACCCGAACCTGCTGTTCGCGGGGACGGAGTTCGGGCTGTTCTTCACGATTGATGGCGGGCAGAAATGGATTCGCCTGCGGGGCAACTTCCCGACCATTGCGGTGAAAGACCTGGCCATCCAGAAACAGGCCAACGACCTGGCCATCGCGACGTTCGGGCGCGGGTTCTACATCCTCGATGACTATACCCCGCTGCGCGCGTTGAAGCCGGAGACGTTCCAGCAGGACAGCGTCATCTTTCCGGTGCGCGACGCGCTGATGTACATCGCGGCCACGCCCCTCGGCGGGCGGGGAAAGGGCTTCCAGGGCGAGTCCTTCTACACCGCGGAAAACCCGCCGTTCGGGGCCACGATCACCTTCTACCTCAAGGACGCCCTGCGCACGAAGCGCCAGAAGCGGCAGGAAGCGGAGCGGGAAGCCACGCGTAAGGGCGAACCGATCAAGTATCCCAGCAAGGATGAACTGCGCGCAGAAGAGGAGGAAGAAGCTCCGGCCATCGTGCTGACGATTACCGACGGGAACGGGCGCGTCGTGCGGCGGCTGGGCGGGCCGACGGCCGCGGGGCTGCATCGCGTAAACTGGGACCTGCGCGAACCGGCGCCGACGCTGCCTGCGGAAAGGCGTCCCGAAGGCGCGGAGGAAGAGCCGTTCTTCGAGCCGCCGGGCGGGCCGCTGGTGATGCCCGGCACGTACAAGGTTTCGTTGGCCAAGCGTGTGGACGGCGTGTTGACGGCGCTACCGGGCGAGCAGTCGTTCAACGTCGTGGTCGAGGGCCAGACCGCGATGAAGGCCGAAGACCGCGCAGCCTTGCACGAGTTCCAGCAGAAGGTGGCCAAGCTACAGCGGGCCGTCACCGGCGCCTTGGAAGTGGCCAACAGCACGAAAACGCGGCTGGGGTTGATCAAGCGCGCCATCCAGGAGGCGCCCGCGGCGGAGCTGAAGCTGCGCGACGAAGCCAACCGCATGGACGCACGACTGAACGAAATTCTGCGGATGCTGCGCGGAGACATCGCCCTGCGGCAGCGCAACGAGAACGTGCCGCCGTCCATCAACGAGCGCGTCTCGGGCATCGTCGGAGGGCAACGCATGTCCACCGCGCGGCCCACGGACACGCACCGCAAACAGTACGCTATCGCGGCGGAGGAGTTCGCGCAGGAACTGGCCAAGCTGCGGGCGCTGGTGGAGACGGATCTGGCCAAGCTCGAAAAAGCGCTGGAAGCCGCCGGGGCGCCACACACGCCGGGACGCATCCCGAACTGGAAGGACCAGTAGCCTGTACCGCCGGCTCGTGTGGTGAGCGAAGCCGAACCATCCAGCCGAAGCATTTCGGTTCGTGCTTCATCCGGGCATTTGCTTTCCGGGAGGAGTTCGTAGCTCGCGTTACGTTGCCGTGCGTTCCCGCCGCCGTCGGCCGCCTGGCCGCGCAGCAGGGCCTCAGCTCCGGCACCGGCACTTGCCTCTTACGGCACGATGCTGCTTTCTGTGGGCACTATTCTCGGCTGCCTCGCGTTGCCCCTCCTCGCCGAAACATTCGGCCGCCGCATGACCCTCGCCGTGTACTTTTTCTTGATGTTGGTGTTTATCGCCCTGGGATTCGGTTGGGTTTTCTATCTTGCGGATGGCGCCCTGTTCTGGTTCATGGTCTGCTTGTTCTTCCTGGGTCTCGGCGGCGCCAACTTCGCCATGTACACGCTCTGGCTGCCCGAGCAATATCCCACCGAGTGCCGCCCCAGCGCCTTTACTTTTTCCACTTCCGTGGGACGTTTCGTGGGGGCCGGCATCACCTTCTTCGTCGGCGCCGGCGTCTCCTACTTCCACACCATCGGCACTCCGGTCGCCCTCACCTCCATCGCCTTCGCACTCGGACTTCTCCTACTCCCCCTCGGGGAAGAAACCAAAGGGAAGCCGCTCCCGGCCTAACATGGTGAAGCATGGCGGGGCCGACGAGACTCGAACTCGCGACCTCCTGCGTGACAGGCAGGCGTTCTAACCAACTGAACTACGGCCCCGCCGACAGTGGGATGACTGGTGGGCAGTGTCCGATTTGAACGGACGACCTTCCGGGTGTAAACCGGACGCTCTGACCGCTGAGCTAACCGCCCGACACACTCATCGTACAGAAAGACGCACCAATCGTCAACGCGGGGGTTTGCTTGACGTGCACGCGATGCGTCGTTAGACTGTCGTGTTTGTCTTGACGCAAAGGACGGTCTGGAATGCTCGTGGCGCGGGAATACGTCGCCTTCATGGCCAAGGAAGTGGTGAAGCGGCTGGTCGGCGGACAGATGATCGAAGCGCCGGCGGCGGACGCGCTGACCCAGCGCGTCCGGCAGGCCATGGCCGAGGAGTTGGCCGTGGAAGACCGCGTGAACGACGAAGTGCGGGAGATCCTGAACCAGTACTCCGATGAGATGCGCCGCACCGGGGCCTCCTATCAGGAGATGTTCAAGAAGGTGAAGAACCAGCTCGCCCGGGAAAGGAAACTCATCCTCAGGTAATGCGCCTCAGCCGAGCCAAGATCGTGCGGCTTTCCCATTGCATCACGGACCAGCTCGTTGCCAGCGATGACGTGGAATTCATCGAGGACCGCGACACCATCCGCAAGGAAATCGTGCGGATCCTCGAAACGCTGCTCAAAGACGAAGAGAAGCTGGATGCCGAGGTGCGCAGGAAGATTACTTCGCAGAAGAAAGAGATCCCTGAAGGCAGCGCTGAGTGGGACATCCTTTACCGCAAATACTACGCTGAAGAGATGAAGAAGCTCGGCGTGGAAGTGCCGGCATGGAAGGGTTCTGAAGGTCCCTCCTACTGAGCCGCAAAAGCGGCGAAGAGTCTCCGCGCATCGCGGGGCCGGAATGAGAGATCCTTCGGCCCCGGCCCGTCAGAGAAAGATCGGGCCTCAAGATAACACCCCAGGGGAGTTTGCCAGGCAATAAAAAACGGGGCGGCTCAGTGAGCCGCCCCGAAGTGTTGAGAGGGATTACGGCCGGCGTTTGAGGACGGGCCGGTCGTCGTCTTCCGTTTTCTGTTCCTTACCCTTCTTGTCTTTGTCCTTGTCCTGCTCGGTGCGCTTGCGCAGGGTGGGCTTGCCTTCCTCCTGCTCTTTGGCCTTGGAGCCGGCCTGGATCTCGGCCAGGCGCGCTTTGACCATGTCAAACTCCGAGCGGGTGACCACGTACTCGTTGCGTTCGGGCAGGATGCGGGCGATTTCGGTCTGCGTATTCTGGATGCGCTCGGGCGTGGGCGGGTGGGAGGCGAAGATCTTGGGGATGCTGCCCGGCCGGCGACGCTCTTCGGCGCGGATTTTCTCGAAGAAGCTGACGTAGGAGTTGGGGTCGTAGCCGGTCTTATACATGTACTGCAGGCCGAGGAAATCGGCCTCGCGTTCGGCGTCGCGGGAGAACTTCAGGAAGGCCACGGGCACGAAAAAGTTGGAGGCCTGGTAGATGCCGTAGCCGGCCCAGCCGCCGGGACCAAAGATGAGCAACGGGAGCATGGCCCACTGGGCCAGTTCGGCCTTGCTGAGGTTCTTGGTGACATGGCGGGCGGTGACGTGGGCGATCTCGTGGGCCATGACGCCGGCCAACTCCGACTCCTCGTCGGCGCGGAGGACCAGTCCGCTGTTCACGTAGAAGAAGCCGCCCGGCAGGGCGAAGGCGTTGATCTCGTCGGAATCAATCACCTTGATGGTGAAGGGCACCTTGGCGTCGGAGTTGCGCACCAGGTTCTGCCCCACGCGGTTGACGTACTCGCTGACTATGGGATCGTCCACCAGCTTGACGGAGCGTTCGATTTCCTGGGCGTAGTACTTGCCCAGGGCGATCTCACGCTCCAGGGAGTAGAAGTTCAGCCCGCCGCCGACATCGCGGTTGCCGATCTGCTCGACGTCAGATTTCTTGTCCTTAGGCTTCTGCTTCTGATCCTTTTTCTGGTCTTGCTGCTGGTCCTTCTGCGTATCCTGTTGCGGGAAGGCGTAGAGCGGGGAGAAGGCCAGGCTCGTGGCCAGCAGGGCGGCCAGTAGCAGTCGGACGGTACTTTTCATGGAGTTCCTCCGGGGCCGCCAAAACCCCTTGCAGGCATTATACACCTGCTGTCGCCATACCATGGCTGCCACTTCATACGATGAGGCCAGAGGCAAAAGGGTTTCACGCCTGGGGTGCCGACGGCTCCGGGGTGGGAGAGCGAAGCGTTGACAGGGACGCGGCTTGTGTCTAGAGTCTTCTCGACTCGAGAGGATCCAGGCCGAATGGCGGTGCGCAAGATCCAGGTGGGGCAGGTTTGGAAGAAGAGCGACACGGGGGACTCCTACCTCGTGACCAAGGTGTACTCGGAGGCCTTGGCCACCTACGCCATGCTGCGTAAGGCCGGCGCGGAAGAGCAAGCCCGGCTGCGCGTGAAAGTGGAGCGCGCCGGGGATGGGCAGAATCTGCCCGGGTTTACCTACGCGCAGGAAGCCGAGCAGTTCTAGGGCGGGCGCTCACAGGGAGCGCACCGGCATGCGCACCACGTCCTCCACCTGCAGCACCTCGCGCACTAGGAACGGTTCCGCGTACTTGACTCCCACCATATAGCCAAAGTAGCGAGCGACCAGATTGACGCGGTCTTCGAGCTCGTCGAGGGGGATGTGAACTTTTCCGCGGCGGCGGCCCGGGGCAGGGCGGAACTGCGACGTGTACGCGAGGATGGCCCGGCGGCGGCGCACGAACTGCCGGGTGATGTCCACGACAAACGTCGGGCGCACGGATTGGTCGTAGGTGGTCGAATAAATCACTTTGAAAGGGCGGAAAGCGTTTCCTTCGAGCGGCAGTTGCTGGAGTCCTGACAGGAAACAGCCCTCATAGGCCAGCCGGGCGGCGGTGTAGTGGTCGGGGTGGCGGCCTTCCCAGTAGGGCAGAATGACGGTGTGCGGGCGGAGAGCGCGGATTCTGCCGGCCACGGCGAGTTTGTATTCCTCGGAGACTTCGAGGCGGGCATCGGGCAGGCCGAGGTTCTCGCGATAGTGGACGCCGAGGATGCGCGCGGCGCGGTCGGCTTCACGGAGACGCGTCTGCGGCGTGCCGCGGGTTCCCATTTCACCGCGGGTGAGGTCGAGAATGCCCACCTTGTAGCCGCGTTCGACCATCTTGATGAGCGTGCCTCCGCAGGTGAGTTCGGCGTCGTCCGGATGCGCGGCGATGGCCAGCAAATCGAGTTTCATGGTCCCTCGTACCGCCGCCTTTCAGGCGGCGCATGCGGGTTGTCGTGCCTTGGTCAGCGCCCCGATTCTAGGCGACCGGTTTCCGGGCGTCAAAGGGCGGTTGACACAAGCCGCGGGGGTGCTATGGTTCGCATCTTACCGGAACAAGGAGGCGGGCATGGCGGAGTTGCCGCTGGCAGGCCAAGTGGCGCTGGTGACGGGGTCAGGGAAACGCGTGGGACGCAGCATCGCGTTGAAGCTGGCCTCCGAAGGCGCCGACGTGGTGGTGAACTACCGCAACTCAAAGTCCGAGGCGGAAGAGCTTGCCCGGCAGATTGCGAGCACGGGGCGGCGGTCCGTGGCGCTGCGCGCCGACGTGTCCCTCCGCCGCGAGGTGCACGCGCTGGTGGACTCGACGCTCCAACTGCTGGGGCGGCTGGATATCCTGGTGAACAACGCCGGGGTGTTTTATCCGTCGGTTTTCCTCGAGCTGAGCGAGGAGCAGTGGGACGTGATGTTGAACACGAACTTGAAGTCCCAGTTCCTGTGTGCGCAGGCCGCTGCCCCGCACATGAAGCGGCAGGGCCGCGGACGGATCATCAACATCTCCTCGATCGGCGGGCTGCTGGCGTGGCCGAACTACACGCATTACTGCGTGTCCAAGGCAGGCGTGATCATGCTGACGAAATGCCTGGCGCGGGCGCTGGCGCCGGAGATTACCGTGAACAGCGTAGCGCCGGGTACGATCCAGTTCCCCGGCGAGCCCCCGGACGAAGACTACGTGCGGCGTACGCCCCTGCGGCGCGTGGGCAAGGGCCAGGACATCGCCGATGCCGTGGCCTATCTGGCGCGAGCGGATTTCGTCACCGGGCAGGTGCTCGTGGTTGATGGCGGGCGTACGCTGACTTGAAGAGTCCGGGCGGGCAGCCACGCTGGGCCGCCCCTACAGGCGCAGCCGACCGGCAGCGAGCAAGGCGATGAATTCGCGGTCGGCGGCGAGGAAGTCGTAGGCCGCCAGCCGCGCGGGTTCTTCCCAGACAATCTGCTCAAAGGCCAGGTTGCCCACCGCGGCGTCACCGACGCTGACCGCGAAGAAGATTAGTTCGATATCGCCGGGATGCTCGGCGTAGCGGTGGCGGGTGCGGAAGAGTTCGCGGCCGATGGTGACGCGCAGCTCCAGCTCTTCAGCGAGTTCGCGGGCCAGCGCCTGGGCGGGCGATTCGCCGGCGTGCACTTTGCCTCCCGGGAATTCCCACTTCAAAGGGAAGACGTCGTCCCTGCGGCGCTGGCAGATGAGCACGCGGCTGTCGCGCTCGATGAACGCGGCGACGACGGTCATGAAGGGCGGCGCGGTTGAACTCGGCTTCGATTGCGGCATGAACTGAGCGATTCTAGCCGCGATGGCGCAGGCGTTCAAATGGGCACGAATTGAAGACTGGGCCGGGCTTTGCGATACTGCGGGGCATGTACAGCGCTGCCGTCCTCGACCATTTCAAAAACCCGCGCAACGCCGGGGAACTGGAAAACGCCGCGGCCACGGTCGAAGTGACCAACCCGGTCTGCGGAGACATTATGCAGCTCGCAGTGCGCGTCGAAAACGGGCGCATTGCCGAGGCGAGATTCAAGACGCAGGGTTGCGTGGCGGCCATTGCCTGCGGGTCGCTGTTGACGGAAATGGTTCAGGGCATGACTCTGGCCGAAGCGCGGCAGATTACCGCAACGCAGATTGCGGAGGCGCTAGGCGGGCTGCCGCCGGCAACAGTGCACGGAAGCCAGCTCGCGTGCGATGCGCTCGAAGCACTGCTCATTAAGCTAGTGCCCTAGAAACGACAGTAGTCAGGACCTCACCGCATCAAGCGTATTCCGAATTGCCTGCCCATCCGCTTTGACGACCTGCCGCTTGGTAACAAAAGGGTTCAGCCGCAGGACGCCGACGTCCAGCATCCCATTCGCGCCCGGGTTGATGCCGAGGAACTTGGCCGGAGACTGCTCGCGTACGATGAGCATCACCTGCTCTGTCCCGGCCGTATCCGCAAGCTTCAGCAGCGACGTGCCATCCTTCAGGGCGCCGATTTCGGCACGTTCGGAGCGGCTGCCGCCGTCCGCGTTGACGATGAGTCCAGCAAAGCCCTCCTGCGGCGTCACCACGAGGGAGACGGCTTCGCGGTCTTGGTAATCCATACCGAGCACGACGCGTCCGTTATCGAACACGCTGAAGCCGCCGCGCTCGTTGCCATCGGGTCGTTAAGGATGATGCCGGCGTCTGTCCCCGGTGCGCGTGGGACCGGTTTCCCGAGGATTTGCGGAGCCGGGCTCGGCGAGGCAATCGCAATCCGCTCAGCCCCGCTTTCTCCCAGCAAGATCATTCCCGTCACCTCGTCAGAGCGCTTTCTGCCCGACACTCTGGGTACTGGAGTGCCGAGCAGAATTCGCTCGTGCCCTTGTTCGTCCTCAATGATGAGGCCGCGGATGCGCAGCACGTTTGCCGAGCCATCCGCGAGGACGGGGCCGGCGCGCAGCACGGAGTAGGCGCAGGCCACGAGGGCAAGCAGGCCCAACGCGGATAAAATGCGCATCCTTCGCAATTGACGCTCGAGGCACGCCAGCCGCTCTTGAAGCTCACCAGCCGCAGGCTGTTCCGTCGAAGCTTCTCCTGGTAGGAAAAGTTGGTCCCTTGATCCACAGTACGCAGACGCAGAAGTGAATGTTCAGGTCAGCTCGCGGAGTTGTCGTGCTGGCAAGCGCCAACAAGCTTGCGCGCCGTTACAGCGCGGAGATGCGCTTTAGGGTCTCCGGATCGTTCAGGTTGAGCACAATTCCTTCCTCATCCGTGGGAACTTGCAAGACCTCGGCTGCGTGGGCCCAGACGACGGCGCGGGCGCCGGTCGAGAGTGGAGCGGCGAGGAGTTCGTCGTAGAGGCTGCTCGCGAAAATGGCCGGGTGGCCGCGCTTGCCGTTGAAGGTGGGAAGGACGATGGGGCGACGCGAGGCATCAAATTGCTCGATCAGGAGAGCGATGAGTTCCTTGGAAATGAGCGGGTGGTCCACCAGGAAGAGCACCATGCCGTCTGTACCGGAGGGCAAGCTGCGTATGGCGGCGTGAATGGAAGAAAGCTGGCCCTGCGGCCAGTTGGGGTTCAGCACCACGGTTTCGTCCGCGAGACGGACGCGAGCGCGAATTTCGTCAGCGTGGGCACCGAGCACGACGCGCGTGTGGCCGATGCGCGGGTGTTCGGCGACACCGAGCAGGTGTTCGAGGAACGTGGGAATGCGTCCGTCTTGCGCTAGGCTGGCGGGGCAGGGCAGCAGCGCTTTAGGCGTGCCCATGCGGCGGGATTCACCGGCGGCCAGGACGACAGCGGCGAGCATGGCGTCAGTCGGTCAAGGACTTGGCGGTGGTTTCCAGCTTAACGGCCTTGTGCGGAAGGTTCGGCGCATTGCGGCGGATAGCGATGAGTTCCGCGGCGATGCTGACGGCGATTTCTTCGGGCGTGAGGGCGCCGATTTCCAGCCCCACCGGTGCGTGCACGCGCTCGAACCTTTCCGGCGGGACGCCGTCCTTCTCCAGCGCCTTATAGACGGAAAGCACCTTGCGCTTGCTGCCGATCATACCGATGTAGCGGGCCTCTGTTCTCACCGCCCAGGCGAGGACGCGCATGTCCTCGCGGTGGCCGCGAGTGACGATGACCATGTAGGTGGAAGCGTTGGGCTGGATTTTCGCGAAGGCGTCCTCGTAGGATGTGTAAATCTCCTTGGCCATGGGGAAGCGTTGCTGGTTGGCAAAGGTTTCGCGGTCGTCCACCACGCCGATGGCGAACCCCGCCGTGCTCGCCGCGCTGGCCAGCGCAATGGACACGTGGCCGCCGCCAAAGATGTAGAGCATGGGCTGGGGCAGGATGGGTTCCACGAAAATCTCCAGCGTGCCGCCGCAAATCAGCCCGTTATCGTAGCTGGCTTCGTTGTTCAGGTTGAAGACCATTTTCCGCGGGGCTTCTGCTTTGATCACTTCCTTGGCCGCGGCCCACACCTCGGCCTCCACGCAGCCCCCGCCAATGGTGCCGGCGATGGAACCGTCCTCGCGGACCAGCATGCGCGAGCTTTCGAAGCTCGGGATGGAGCCGTTGGTGTGCACGATGGTGGCCAGCGCCGCGCGCTTGCCCTCGCGCCGCAGCCGGACGACCTCTTCGAAGATGTCCATGGGCGAACCCATTGAATTAGGGTACGGCGCAGTGGCACAGGTGTCAAATTCGCTGCGGCGTTCTAGACACCCTTCCGGCCGGATGCTAACGTAGCGCGTCTCAGCCGCGACTCCGCGGAGGTTGCGATGAAAGCCATCACGTTCAGCGAGCATGGCGGGCCGGAAGTGCTGCGGTACACCGAAGTGGCCGAGCCGAAGATCAATCCCACGGAAGTGCTGGTGCGCGTGCGCGCGTGCGCCTTGAACCACCTGGACCTGTGGGTGCGACGCGGGCTGCCCGGGGTGCAAATCCCCATGCCGCACACGCCGGGGAGCGACATCTCCGGCGAAGTGGCCAAGGTGGGCGAACTGGTGACACGCGTGAAAGTGGGGCAGAAGGTGCTGCTCGCGCCGGGGTTGAGTTGCGGGCAGTGCCCGGCGTGCGTGGGCGGGGCGGACAACAAGTGCCGCCGGTACACCATCTTCGGTTACATGGTGGACGGGGGCTGCGCGGAATTCGTGAAGTCCCCCGAAGTGAACGTAATCCCCATTCCGGGCGACCTGTCGTTTGACGAGGCGGCGGCGGTACCGCTGGTTTTTCTGACGGCGTGGCACATGCTGATGGGGCGTGCGCAACTCCTGCCCGGCGAAGACTTGCTGGTGCTCGGCGCGGGGAGCGGCATTGGCAGCGCGGCCATCCAGATCGGCAAGCTGATCGGCGCGCGGGTGATCGCCACCGCGGGCAGCGATGCCAAGCTGTCCAAGGCCAAGGAACTCGGCGCGGATGAAGTCATCAACCACGCGAAGCAGAAGATCGCGGACGAAGTGAAACGTCTGACCGACCGGCGCGGCGTGGACGTGGTGTTCGAGCACGTGGGCACGGCCACTTGGGAGGCCAGCATGGCCAGCTTGGCGGCGGCCGGGCGGCTGGTCACCTGCGGCGCGACCACCGGCTTCGAGGCCAAGATTGACATCCGCTATCTTTTCAGTCGGCATATTTCCGTGCTGGGTTCCTACATGGGCAGCAAGGCGGAGCTATACGCCGTGCTGAAACTCATCGGCCAGCGCAAGCTCCGCGCGGTGATTGACCGCACGATACCGCTCGCGCAGTGCGCCCACGCGCACGAGATCCTGGAGAGCCGGGAGCAGTTCGGCAAAATCGTGCTGAACCCCTGATGTGTTCGGCGGGATTTGTCTAGCTCTCTGTTTGTGAGAGAATTGAATTGCTGGGCAGTGCTGGAGATCGCGAATCACCATGGGCAGCAAGGTGACGCTGGAAAAGCCGGGGCAGGGCGGCCAGGCGTTGGCTGACGAGGGCTTCTTCTTCACCACGCTGGACAGCGCAGTGAACTGGGCGCGGAAGAGTTCCATCTGGCCGTTTTCCTTCGGCCTGGCGTGCTGCGCAATCGAGATGATGAGTATGGCCGCGTCGCGGTTCGACATCGCCCGATTCGGCGCTGAGGTATTCCGCGCATCGCCACGGCAGGCGGACCTGATGATCATCGCCGGGCGCGTCTCGCAGAAGATGGTGCCGGTGATCAAGCAGCTCTACGAGCAGATGCCAGAGCCGAAGTGGGTGATCTCTATGGGGGCGTGCGCCACCTCGGGCGGCGTGTTCAACAACTACGCCATCGTGCAGGGCGTGAACCAGGTAGTCCCCGTGGACGTCTACGTGCCAGGGTGCCCGCCGCGGCCGGAGGCCCTGATGTTCGCAATTCTGCAATTGCAGAAGAAGATTCAGGCGGAGAGAGGGAGCTTTAAGAAGGCGTTGAATTGGGGGTAAGGGTCAGGAATTAGGATTCAAGATTCAGCGAAGCAGGACCGGATTGAGCCCGCCGCGAGGAGTGGCGGGCGTTTTTGTTTTAGGGATCAGGAAACAGGAGATTCACGGTCAGGTGACTTCGGCTTCGCCCTGCACCGTGCCTTGCGGGGCTTCGCTGGCTGACCACTGCAGAAGCGTGCCGGGCTCGGTGTGCTCGATGCGCACGTAGCCAATGCCCAGGACGCGCCCCAGGCGGGGCGTCAACGCGGCGCTGGACACGTAGCCGACTTCTTTTCCTTCGGCCAGCAGCTTGGCGCCCTTGGGGGGAATCTCCAGCCCCAGGCACTGGAGGCCCACGCGCTTGCGGTTTACGTGGCCGCGCGAACGGACACGCTCGACGATTTCCTGTCCGGTGTAGCATCCCTTCGTGTAGTTGATGTGTGAGGTTTCCAGGCCAGCTTCGTGGGGGATCATCTTGTCGTCGAAGTCGTAGCCAAACCAGGGGAAGCCGGCTTCCAGGCGAAGCGCGTTCAGCGCCGCATAGCCGACAGGGCCGCCGCCGTGCGCTCTGGCGGCGTCGAGCAGCGCCCGCCAGAGCGCCGGAAGGTGCGCCCGCTCCGCGAGGAGTTCCGCGCCCAGTTCGCCGAAGCGGCTGGCGCGGACGACCCGGCAGGGAGCGCCAGCGAGCGTCACCTCGGCGTGGGAGTGCTCCGGCAGAGCCTCCAGCTTGAGGCCGCAGAGGCTGCTGAGCAGCCGGCCGGCGGCGGGGCCTTCCAGGGCGAGAGAGCCGAGGCGGTCGGAGGCGTCCTCGAGTGTGACGTCGTCCATGATGATGAACTTTTCGAGCGTCTCCAGGGTGCGCTGGCGAACCGCAGCGTGAAAGGCTACCAGCAGGCGGTCGGCCAACGCGAGGACGCGCAGCTCGGCGAGGATGTGTCCCTGCGGGTTCAGCAGCAGGCCGAGCGTTCCCTGGCCGTCCGCCAAGTCCTTCACGTTGCAGGTGAGCAGCGCATTCAGATAGCGGAGACGGTCCGGGCCGGTGAAGAAGGCGAAAGCCTGGAAAGAAGTGTCGAGGAGCGCGACAGCGTCGTGGGCTAAGCGGCACTCCAGCGCAGGGTCGGCGAAGCGGTCGGGCAGAAGGCAGTCGAACCAGGTGCCGAGCGTTGCGCCGGCTCGTTCGTGCAGCAGCCGCAGTGGGCTTTCCGAAGGCATGCGCCAATTCTCCTCTGCGCCAGCCCATCTTAGCAGAGGGGGAGAAGCGGCGCGCATGCGGATGCTATACTGACGCGAAATGAGCAAGCGGCTGATCCACGAAATCCTGCCGGTGGGCTGGCTACAGTGCAACTGCTCGGTGGTGGGCGACCCGGAGACGCGCGAGGCCATCGTGCTCGACCCCGGGGATGAGGTGGAGCGCATCGTCGAGGTGCTGCGGCGGAACGCGCTGAAAGTGCGCGCCATCGTGAACACGCACGCGCATATTGACCACGTGGGCGGACTGCGCGAACTGCACGAGCTGACCGGCGCCCCGGTGCTGATGCACGCGGAGGACTTGGAACTCTACCGCGCGCTGGGGATGCAGGCGGGGTGGATCGGGATGCCGGTGCCGGAGATGGCGGAAGTGGATGGGTTGCTGCGCGAGGGCGACGCGGTGTGCTGGGGCGGCTATACGGCACGCGTGATCCACACGCCGGGGCACACTCCGGGAAGCATCTGCCTGCACATGGCCTCGCCTGCGGCGCCCCAGGCGGAGAATGCGCCAGGCCGGTTATTTGCCGGAGATACTCTTTTTGCTGGGAGCATCGGACGGACGGATCTGTGGGGCGGGTCGTTCGGAGCCATCCTCCGCTCACTCCAACTCAAGTTAATGGCGCTTCCGGACGATACCTTGGTGTATCCGGGTCACGGCCCGGCCACCACCATTGGGCAAGAGCGCGCGACGAATCCCTTCCTGCAAATGAAGTAGGAGGCTCGACACAGAAAAGTACGAAAGGCGAAAGTCAAGCTCCGGCCTCCTGGCAAACTACAGCAGGACTGAGGAAGACAGCCCGCTGGAGTGTCGGCAGCCCGATGTAACGGCAGTCCCCTATGGAGCGTGTTTTTCGCGCTGGCAGCGGAGGTCCTGCATGACGCTCTGAATCAGTTGTTTGGCATGGGCCAGTTCGCGGGTGATGATCTGGATGTCCATGACGGGTTGTTCCGGCTCGCGGGCGCTGCGGCAATACACGCCGTGCTGGCCGACGAGGACCAGAGCGTTGGTGAGCAGATCGAGAGTAACGGCAAGGCGGCCGCCGTGGGTGCCCATCATGGTTTCGTAGTGCTCGAGTGCGTTGCGGTGGTCGTCAAAGACAGACATGCTCGCCCTCCTGCTGTATTCGCGCGATGATGACAGACTAACGCTTTGGCAGAAGAACCGCAAACCGGGGCAGGCAACCGGGAGCCCGGGGCGTCTATTGCGGGGATGGAACATTGACCTGCGTGACACTTTACTGCGCCCGAAGGCGGGCCGATAATCCCACGTGACTTACGAGCCCAGATTCGAACGCTTCGACGCCCGGGGGCCGGACGGCCGGAGCCGCAGCGTCGAGTTCAAAAAAGCGGGATTCCTGGCGGCGGGGGACCAGCCGGAGGTCTTTTTCTTCCATGTGGATGCCGGGCAGGTGATCGTCGGCGTGTCGGGAGAGGCGCTGCGGCAGTTGCAGGGCCGCCGGCGGCACCTGAGCCGGGAGGAAAAAATAGACATCGCCGGGCTGTTCCTGAAAGAAAGAATCGAAGCGGGCAAGGAACTGGTGGCCGCCAACCTGTCCGTGGGCGGCCGAGAGCTGGAACGGTTGGTGAGCATCCTGGGTCTGTTCGCGTGAGGGCGGCATGAGACAGTCCGATTTGGTTCGATATCCGCGAAAGGGAAGAGTCATGAGGACTTCGCAGATTATTTTCGGCGAACGGCAACACCTGCTGCGCGTGCTGGATTCGCTGGAGCGCACCAAAATCTCCGAGCGCCGGCTGGACCAGGAGCGGCGCACCCTGGAGGAGTTGATCCACGCGCGCACGGTGGAATTGAACGGGATCAACCCGGGCTGGGACCAGAAGGTGGGCGTGGTGCTGCGTGCGGAGACCCCTGCCGAGGTGCTGGAGCGGATGGTCAAGGAAGCGCCCAGGGAAGACTTCTACCTGCTGCGGCTGATCAGCGAGCATCCCAAGGTGTCTGCCAAGACGCTGGGACGCCTGGGGCGGCACTCCTACCCGGCGATCCGCGAAAACGTGGCGCGGCATCCCAACACAGACCCCAAGACCCTCTCCCAATTGTGCAAGGACCGCACACAACCGCTGTGGTACCTGGTGGCCTTCAACCCCAATACGCCGCCGGCCCTGAAGCGCAAGCTGCAGGAGCGCATGCGAAAACTGGGCCAACACCCCGAAACAAAGTAAAATCCGCCGGATGGCGCTCGACATCCCGGCGTTCCTCAACATTGCCGAGTACTTCGTGGACCGCCCCGCAGCGGCGCATGCGGAGCGCTGCGCCATTCTGGGCGACCCTGTGGCGGTCAGCTATGGAGGACTGCGCGCGCTCGTCAACCGGGCGGGGAATGCGCTGCGCGCCGGCGGCTGCCGGCCAGGCCACCGCGTACTCATCATCCTTCCCGATTCCCTCGAATTCATCGCCGCATTCTTTGGCGCGGCAAAAATTGGCGCCGTCGCAGTGCCGGTGAACCCGATGACGCGCGCGGCGGACTACGCCTATTACTTGGCCGACTCCGGACCGCAGATCGCCATCGTGCACCAGTTGGCGCTGGCGGAATTCCTGTCAGCGGCGCGGAACGTGCCGGCCGCCACGACCATCGTAGTGGGCGGGCCGGGCGTCGCGCAGGGTTTGTCCGCGGCAAGGAACTGGACGGATTGGATCGGCGGGCAGCCGGGCGAGTTGAAGGCAGAGCGGACCGCGAGCACGGACACCGCGTTTTTTCTCTACACCTCCGGAAGCGGGGGGACGCCCAAGGCCGCGGTGCATCAGCACAAGGCCATGCTGGCGTGCGCGGTGAACTACGCGCAGGGCGTGCTGGGGCTGCGGTCATTCGATCGAACGTTCTCGGTGTCCAAGCTCTTCTTTGCATACGGCTTGGGCAATGGAATGTACTTCCCGTTTTCTGTGGGCGCGGCAACGGTGCTCAACCCTGAGCGCCCGCGGCCGGAAACAATCGCGGAGATGCTGGCCCGGTACCGACCGAGCGTGTTCTTTTCCGTGCCGACAATCTACAATACGCTGCTCAGGGAGGCCGAGCGCGGGCTGCCCATGGATTTTTCTTCGGTGCGCCTGGCGGTATCTGCCGGAGAGGCTCTGCCGGCGGAGATCTTTGAACAGTTCCGCAGCCGCTTCGGGCTGAAGATCCTCGACGGGATTGGCTCGACGGAGATGCTGCAGATGTTCATCTCCAACCGGCCCGGGCAGGCGCGGCCGGGAACCTGCGGTGTGGAAGTGCCCAACTACGAGGCGACGATTCTGGATGACCAGGGGCGGGTGGTCGCCGTCGGCAAAATCGGGACGCTGTGGGTCAAAGGACAGAGCGCGTTCGCGGAATACTGGAACAAGCCGGAACTCACCGCGCGGGTCAAGAACACGGAATGGGTAAACACCGGAGACAAGTTCTATTGCGACGCGGAGGGCTACTACCACTACTGCGGGCGCGCGGACGACATGATGAAGGTGGCGGGGATGTGGGTGGCGCCCGGGGAAGTGGAGAACGCGCTGCTGGGCCATCCGTTGGTCGCGGAAGCGGCGGTGGTCGGGGTGCGGGATGCCGCCGGGCTGACGCGAGCGGTGGCCTATGTGGTGCCGCGACCGGGGTCGGAGGCCAGCACGGAGCTAGCACGCGACATTCAGGCCTTCGTGCGAGAGCGGCTGGTGGGCTACAAGTGTCCCCAGGAGATCCACTTCCTGCTCGAGCTGCCCAAGACGGCCACGGGGAAGATCCAGCGCTACAAGCTGCGGCCGGCCAGCGGAGGCTGAATCCCCAAAAGACAAAATGGCTCTTTACGCAGGCCATTTCTGAAGTATATTGGCCTTGAGCATAAGGCCAATGTTTCCCGTGCACCTTCAGCCAGAGAGCCACATTCCCCTCTACATCCAAATCCGCGACCAGATGCGCGCGCTGGTGCATACGGGTGAGCTGCGTCCGGGCGACCGCATTCCGGCCAGCCGCGAGCTGGCGTCGCAACTCGGCGTGCACCGCACCACCGTGGCCAACGCCTACGCGGAATTGGAATCTGAGGGATTGATCCAGGGCCATGTGGGACGCGGCACGTTCATCCTGGAGAACTCGCAGGTGCCCAAGCCGTCTGTGCCGGCGGGGGCGCAGCGCAACGGCGGAGTGCGCTGGGAAACGCTGTTTGCCGACGAGCGCGGCGAAGAGGCCCTCAGCCGGCTGCTGCCGGACGTGCCGGGTAAGGCCATTTCGTTCGCGGTGGCCAGGCCCCCGGAGGAATTCTTCCCGGTTGAGGAATTCCGAAGCTGCTGCAACGCGGTGTTGCAACGCGAGGGCGCGAAAATCCTGCAACTGGGAGCTTCCGACGGCTACGCTCCGCTGAAGAAGGTTCTCTGCGCGATTCTTGATGCGGACGGAATCCCGGCAAGGGAAGAACAGATGCTGGTCACAGACGGTTGTCAGCAGTCGCTGGACCTGCTGTGCAAGGCGTTCTTGCGGCCCGGAGACGCCGTGATCTTGGAAAGCCCGTCTTATCCGGGCGCGATTGCGATTTTTGCCGGGGCGCGTGTGCACTGTCTGGGCGTTCCGGTGCATACCGATGTGCGTCGGCACGGCTATGCGGGCGTGGACGTGGAAGCGCTGGAGGCCGCTCTGCTCCAGAACCGCGTGAAGCTGATTCTGCTGACGCCGGACTTCCAGAACCCCACGGGCACCACGCTGCCGTTGGCGGGACGCCGGCGGGTGCTGGAGATCGCCGCGAAGCACAACGTGCCGCTGGTGGAAGACCACATCTACGCGCGTCTGCGCCTGCGCGGCGAGCCTGTGGCCTCGCTGCGCGCGCTGGACCGCAACGGCGTGGTCATCCATATTGACAGTTTTTCGAAGGTGGCTTTCCCCGGGCTGCGCGTGGGCTGGTGTGTGGCGCCGGAAAGTGTGATCGAGCGGCTGCGTCTGGTGAAGCAGGCCACCGACCTGCACACCGACCAACTGGCGCAGGCAGCGCTGGCGGAGTTTGCGCGGCGCGGCTACCTTGAGCGGCACCTGGCGCGCATGAAAAAGATTTATGCCAGCCGCCTGGCCGCTACGGAGGAGGCTCTGGAACAGCACATGCCGGCGGGCACGAACTGGACGTCGCCGGAGGGCGGGATGTGCTTGTGGGTGGCGCTGCCCGCGGGGTTCGACTCGAGCGAGTTGCTGATCCACGCCCGCGAGCACGGCGTACTGTTTGCGCCGGGGCGGTACTTTTACTTTCAGAACCCGGCGCCCAACACGCTGCGGCTGGGTTTTGCCGGCCTGGACGAGCGCAAGATTGCCAAAGGCGTAGCCACGCTGGGCGCGGTGCTGCGCGCGGAGATCCGCGAGCGGCAGCGCGGCGGCCGGCGTGTCGCCGCGGGGCGCGTGGCGTTCATCTGAAATCGCAGACCAAGGAGAGGACCGTGGAATTCACAAATAATAATGAGTGGCGCGTAAAGGTGGGACTCGCGGAAATGCTGAAGGGCGGGGTGATCATGGACGTCACCACGCGCGAACAGGCGGAGATCGCCGAGCGGGCCGGGGCCTGCGCGGTGATGGCCCTGGAGCGCGTTCCGGCAGACATCCGCAAAGAAGGCGGCGTGGCGCGCATGGCCGCGCCGAAAATCATCCGCGAGATCATGGATGCAGTGTCCATCCCGGTGATGGCCAAGGTGCGCATCGGGCATTTTGCGGAAGCGCAGGTGCTGGAAGCGCTGGAGGTGGACTTCATTGACGAAAGCGAAGTGCTGACGCCGGCGGACGAGGAGAACCATATCTGGAAGCACGATTTCCGCGTGCCGTTTGTGTGCGGGTCGCGCAACCTGGGCGAGGCGCTGCGGCGCATCGCTGAGGGCGCAGCCATGATGCGCACGAAGGGCGAGGCGGGCTCGGGCAACGTGGTGGAAGCAGTGCGGCACATGCGCGCCATCGTCAGCCACATACGCCGGCTCACCACCCTGCGCAGCGACGAACTGGTGCGCGAGGCTAAGGAAATGGGCGCGCCGCTCGAGCTGGTGCGCTGGGTGGCGGAGCACGGCAAGCTGCCGGTGCCGAACTTTTCCGCGGGCGGCATCGCCACGCCGGCCGACGCGGCGCTGGTGATGCAACTCGGCGCGGAGTCGGTGTTTGTCGGCTCGGGCATTTTCAAGTCCAGCGACCCGGAGGTGCGCGCCAAGGCCATCGTCAAGGCCACCACCCACTACAAGGACGCCAAGGTGGTGCTCGAAGCGTCTGAACTGGTGGGCGAGGCCATGAAGGGGCTGGACATCCGGCAGCTCGACGAAAAGGAACTGCTGCAAACCCGCGGCTGGTAGGTCATGAAGATTGGCATCCTGGCGGTGCAGGGAGACTTCGAGGCGCACGGGAAGGTTCTGGAGCGGCTCGGTGTCGAACATGTGTACGTGCGCACGCCGGCGGAGTTGGATGGCGTGGACGGAGTGATCCTGCCCGGCGGAGAGAGCACGACGCAGCTCAAGTTTCTGAGCGAGGAGGGTCTAAAAGAAGCTCTCGAAAAGTTCGCCGCGAACGGCGGAGCGTTCTTCGGCACGTGCGCGGGAGCCATCCTGCTGGCGCGCGAGGTGCGCAACCCGCGGCAGGCGTCGTTGGGATTTGCCGACCTGGTTGTGCTGCGGAACGCCTACGGGCGGCAGTTGGCCAGCCACGTGTGCGCAGCTCCCAGCAAGTTGAAGGACCAGCCGCTGGAGATGGTCTTCATCCGCGCGCCGATCATCGAGGAGATGGGCCGCGACGTCGAAGTGCTCGCGGAAGCGGGCGGCAAGCCGGTGCTGGTGCGCCAGGGGCGGGTGCTGGTGGCCACGTTTCATCCCGAACTGACCGCGGATACCACGGTGCACGAGTATTTCCTGAAACTCGTGCGGAATGGCAGCTAAACTGTGGGCGCGCGAAAGAAAATTCTCTTTGTTTGCATCGGGAATTCGTGCCGCAGCCAGATTGCGGAAGCGCTGGCGCGGCATTCCGCCGCGGACGTGCTGGAGGCCTCGAGCGCGGGGATTTCCCCGCTGGGAAAGGTTGCGGAGCCGACGCGAAGGGTGCTGCTCGAGCGGGGCGTCAGCACGGATGGACAGTTTTCGAAGAGCCTGCGCGAGGTGGAGGCCGACGCCGCCGACCTGATTGTGAACATGACCGGCATGCCGGGCACGGCGCTTTTTCCGGGGGCAACAGTCGTGGATTGGGACGTGGACGACCCATACGGTGAAGATTTGGGCACCTATCGGCAGATCTGCGATGACATTGAAGAGCGGCTGGCGCAACTGACGGCCAGTCTCCGCGGCGACGGCGCCGGAAAAACTGCGCCCTGACGCGGCTTTTGCTTCGTCCTGGGGCAGTCATCCCCTATAATCGGAAGGAATCGGAGGACCATTGCGCCGGGAAAAAACCAGCGTTTCACGCGAAGACTACCTGAAGGCCATCTGGGAGATCGTCCAGGAAGAGCAGGTGCCCATCAGCGCGCGGTTGGCCGAAGAGCTGGGTGTGACCCCGCCGGCAGTGACCGCGGCGCTGAAGCGCATGGCGCGCGATGGCTATTTGCGCGTGGAGCGGGACGGCCGCATCCACCTCTCGCGGAAGGGGCAGGAGGTTGCCGAGCACCTGGTGCTGCGTCACCGTCTGGCGGAAAAGTTGCTCACCGACATGATCGGCGTGGAATGGTCGAAGGTGCACGAAGAGGCGGAGCGGCTGGAGCACGGCATGTCCGCCGCGGTGGTGGAACTGCTGCTGAAGCGCTTCGGCCCGGACAGCACCTGCCCGCATGGGGTGCCCATTTTTGGCGGGATGGTACGACTGCGGAGGAAACACGGCGCAATGCGCCTGTCGGAAGCGAAAGCCGGCGATAGCCTGGAAGTGCTGCGCGTTTACGAGAAGGATCCCAAGTTCCTCGACTTCTTGGCCGGACTAAAACTGCAGCCGGGGGCGCGGGTGCGCGTGCACAAACGGGAGTACGACGAGACCATGACGCTGGTGGTCGCCGGTAGCGCGAACCAGCGCACCTACCTGGGCAAACCTGCCACCAGCCGCATCTGGGTGCGGCGGCTCTCTGCCTGAGAGTCCTCTGTAAATCCTCCAGTTTGGGAATGCCCAACCAGCCATGTACGAGTGGCAACTGCTATTAGCCTGTGCTACCGACGCACTTGAAATTTACGGAATGGGGGAGTATGTTCCTGCGCACTCAAAGAGCACTCATCTGCCCCGCGAGTGGGAGGAATTCGGAGGCGCCATGTCGGTCGAAATTCAGGTCCGCGTGAACGGCCGGGCACAACAGAACCGCGTGGAGCCGCGGCTGCTGCTGGTGCACTACCTGCGCGAAGTGCTCGGGCTCACCGGCACCCACGTGGGTTGCGAGACGAGCCTGTGCGGGGCCTGCACGGTGCTGGTGGAGGGCAAGGCAGTGAAGTCGTGCGCCATGCTGGCCGTCCAGGCGGACGGCTGCGAGGTCACCACCATCGAGGGCATCTCCGCGCTGAACGGCGGCAGTGGCGGGCTGCATCCGGTCCAGGAAGCCTTCTGGGAAAAACACGGCTTGCAGTGCGGCTACTGCACGCCCGGGATGATCATCGCCTCCATCGAATTACTGAAACGCAACGCCAACCCCAGCGAAGGCGAAATCCGGCACGCCTTGCACGGCAATCTGTGCCGATGCACCGGCTACCAGAACATCGTGGAGGCGGTGCGCTCCGCCGCCGGGAAGATAAAGTCGCGCAAACGTTGAGCCGCGCCGCGCGACGTAACGCCGGCCGCTCACCGGCTGTTTCGCAGTGGAGGAAGGAATGGCTAGCGCTTCGAAGTACATCGGCAAGCCGCTGAAACGCAAAGAAGACCCGCGCCTGATCCAGGGCCTGGCGCATTACGTGGATGACCTGCAACTGGCCGGGATGCTCCATGCGGGATTTGTGCGCAGTCCGCACGCGCACGCGCAGATCAAGTCCGTTGATGCAACTCGGGCGATGAGCGCGCCGGGAGTGGTGGCCGTGCTCACGGCGGAAGACGTGCGCGGGCAGATCGGCATGGTGCCCTGCGCGGCGCAGCTTGCGGAGATGAAACAGGCCGCGCGCCCCGTGCTCGCTGTGGACCGTGTGCGGTTTGTGGGCGAGGCGGTGGCGGTGGTGGTGGCTACAGACCGCTATGCGCTGCGCGACGCGCTGGACCTGGTGGACGTGGAGTACGAGCCGCTGACGGCGGTGGTGGATCCGGAGAAAGCCATCCGCAAGGGCGCGCCGATCCTGCACGACGGCCACGCGGACAATGTCGGCTTCCGCTGGGAACTGGAGGGCGGGGACGTCAGGGCGGCGTTCAAAAAGGCGGACAAGATTATCAAGCAGCGATTTCTGAACCAGCGGCTGATCCCGGTGCCCATGGAGCCGCGGGGCGTGCTGGCGGAATACAAGCCCGGCGAGAAACTGTTGACGGTGTGGTCCGCGACGCAAATCCCGCACCTGCTGAAGACGCAGATGGCGGCCATGCTCAGCGTGCCGGAACATTCCGTGCGCGTGATTGCGCCGGAAGTGGGCGGGGGGTTCGGCAGCAAGTTGAACGTCTATCCGGAAGAGGCGGTGGCGGCGCACCTCTCCATGCGCTTGGGCAAACCGGTGAAGTGGATTGAGACGCGGCGGGAGAACTTCCTGGCCGCCATCCATGGGCGGGACCAGATTGCCGATGCCGAGCTGGCGGTGGCCAGGGACGGCACGCTGCTGGGGATGAAGTGGCGCGTGGTCGCCGACTTGGGCGCGTACTACCAGTTGCTGACGCCGCTGATCCCCACCATGACCGGGTTGATGATCGCCGGCTGCTACAAGGTGCCCGCCGTGCGCATGGAAATCATCGGCGCGCTGACCAACAAGATGGCCACGGATGCGTATCGCGGCGCGGGGCGTCCCGAGGCCACCTACTACATCGAGCGGGCCATGGATGTGATTGCCGCGGAGCTGAAGCTGGACCCTGCCGAAATCCGCCGCAAAAACTTTCCGCAGCCAAAGGATTTTCCGTATGCCACGCCGACCGGCGTGACCTACGACAGCGCGAATTATCAGAAGAGCCTGGGGCTGGTGCTGAAACAGTCGGGCTACAAGAAGCTGCGCCAGGAGCAGGCCGCGCTGCGCAAGAAAGGGCGGTACATGGGCATCGGGCTCTCCACCTACGTGGAGATTTGCGCCATGGGGCCATCTAGCGCGATGCCGGCCGGCGGCTGGGAGAGCGCCACAGTGCGCATCGAGCCCACCGCGAAGGTGACCGTGCTGACGGGCTCCTCGCCGCACGGGCAGGGGCAGGAGACCTCGTTTGCGCAATTGGCCGCAGAGGTTCTGGGTCTCACGCCCGACGACGTCAACGTGGTGCACGGAGATACGGCCATGGTGCCCTACGGCATCGGGACGTTCGGCAGCCGGGCTACGGCGGTGGGCGGCACGGCGGTCTATAAGTCGCTGCTGAAGCTGCGGGAAAAACTCGCGGCGATCGCCGCGCACCTGACCGGCGAGGACCCCAAGAAATTTGTTTTCCGCAACGGGAAGATCGAGGCGAAAGGCGGGAAGTCGCTGGGCTTCGGCGAGGCAGTGGGCGCGGCGTACATGGCCAAGTCGCTGCCCACGGGCATGGAGCCGGGACTGGATGCGACGACGTTCTTCGAGCCGACAAATTTTACGTTCCCCTTCGGGGCGCATGTGTGCGTCGTGGAGGTGGATCGCGAAACGGGCGCTGTGCGGCTACAGAAATATTTTGCGGTGGACGACTGCGGCAACGTGTTGAACCCGATGCTGGTGGAAGGACAAGTACACGGCGGGATCGTTCAGGCAGTGGGCCAGGCGATGCTCGAAGAAGCAGTCTTCGACGAGCAGGGACAACTTCTGACCGGTGAGCTGATGGATTACGCCATCCCGCGGGCGGGCGATGTGCCGCGGATGGAGACCCGCCGCACGGTGACCCCTTCGCCGGTAAACCCGCTGGGGCTGAAAGGTGTGGGTGAGGCTGGCACCATCGGGGCCACGCCGGCGATTGTCAATGCCGTGGTGGACGCGCTCGCGCCGTTCGGCGTGCGCCACGTGGACATGCCGGTGAAGCGGGAGCGCATCTGGAAGCTCATGCGCAAGGCGGCGGTTCGCGCGCCGCGAACGCCGGCCAGGGCGCCGCGGAAGGCGCGGGCCACGCGTCCCGCGCGCAGGAGGGGCAGATGATTCCGGTTGCGTTTGAGTACCATGCACCGAAGAGCCTGGAGGAGGCGCTGCGGCTGCTCGAGCGACACGGCGACGAGGCCAAGTTGCTCGCCGGCGGGCACAGTCTGCTGCCGCTGATGAAGTTTCGGCTGGCTGCGCCGCGCTTCGTGATTGACCTGGGGCGGCTGAAGGGGCTGAGCTACGTCCGCGAAGAAAACGGGCGCATCGCCCTGGGCGCGATGACCACGCATGCCGAAGTGGAGGCCTCGGCGTTGTTGCGCGCGAAATGTCCGCTGCTGGCGGAGACGGCCGCGGCCATCGGCGACGTGCAGGTACGCAACCGCGGCACGCTCGGCGGGAGCCTGGCGCATGCCGATCCCGCGGCGGATTATCCGGCGGCCATCCTGGCGCTCGACGCTGAGATGACGGCCACGAACTCCGCCGGGTCGCGGACCATGGCCGCGGCAGAGTTTTTTGTGGACATGCTGACCACGCAGTTGAGGCCGGGAGAAATCCTGACGGAAATCCGCGTACCAATGATCGAGAAGGGCACAGGGAGTGCGTACGAGAAAATGGCGCAACCGGCGTCGGGGTATGCTGTGGTGGGCGTGGCGGCGCGAGTGACGCTGGAACGCAACGGAAAGATGTCGCAGGTGAGCGTGGGCGTCACCGGCGTGGCGCCCAAGGCGTACCGGGCGACAGCGATGGAAAACGCGCTGCGCGGCAAGAAGCCGAGCGAAAAATTGCTGGCTGGCGCAGCGCAGCAAGCCGCGAAGGGCATGGACGCGCTGGCGGATATCCACGCCTCGGCGGAATACCGCTGTGAGATGGCTGCGGTGCTGGCGCGGCGGGCCCTGGAGCGCGCGATTGCCCGCGCGTCCGGAAAGAAGGCGTGAAGATTCAGGGACAAGTGCTGCTTCCCGGCGGCCGCGAGCAGGTGTGGGAACTGCTGACCAACCCCGCGAAGCTCTCCCGCTGCCTGCCGGGGTGCGAGAGGCTCGAAGCCACCGGGCCGGACCGCTACAAGGTGGCGGTGAAGTTCGCGCTGGCAGCTATTGGCGGCAACTATTCCGGCGCGGTCGAACTCCGCGACAAAAAAGAGCCCGAATCTTTGCACATGATCCTGGAGGGGAAAGGCACGCCCGGATTCATGAAGGGCGAGGGGCGCATCCAGCTCGCCGAAAAACACGGGCAGACGCAGGTGCGCTACGAGGGCCAGGCCCTGGTCGGGGGCATGATCGCCGCGGTGGGACAGCGCATGATCGAGGCGGCGGCCAAACGCATCATCCAGCAATTCTTTGAGTCCGCAGCGGCGCAGTTGCGCGCCAGCGCAGCCAGCGGATAGGAGTGGCTGGGGAAGAAATCCAACCTTTGCGCCAGGCTTCAGGAATCAGGATTCAGTCGCCTGCAAGAGTCCGCCTCCAATTTCCAGCCTTCCCAGCGCAGCAGCGCTGGGCTATTCTCAGGCGTCCCTGCGGGACGCCGACGATGGTCTTCAGCGCGCTGAGATATTTCTGGATGGTGTCCAAGGGCTACCGGCTGCGGCCCTGGAAGAGCCCGTATCTGCGCTGGCGGCTGGAGACCTACTTCGGCCAACAGGGCAACGTGCATGGCGCGGGCGAGTTCTTCCGACTGTTGTGGAGCCAACGAACGCGCCTGCGCAGGTTCCTGGCCTGGGCGGACGAGCGCCGACGCGAGCAGCGGCGGCACGGCGGCTGATACCCAAGGCAGCTTGTGGGCTTCCTGTTTTTCAACTCGCGCTAATCCGGGCATCGCGTTTGCGCTTGATTTGGCCGCCGGGTGTATAATTTACAAAGAAACAACGTGCGTACCCTTCATCCTTATTCATACCTCGGTCGGAAGAAGGTTCTATGCAGGATCTGAAGATCCTCCAGAAAACGGAGGCATTGCACGAGGGCCGATGGTGGGAGCCGGAGGCCAACGGCAAGGTGCATTGTTACCTGTGCCCGCGGCACTGCCACATCGGCGTGGGCCAGTCGGGCTTCTGCTTCATCCGCATCAACCGCGAAGGGAAGCTCTACAACCTGGGCTACGCATCGCCGGCGGCCATCCAGGTGGACCCCATCGAGAAAAAGCCGCTGAACCATTTCCTGCCGGGGACGGCGATCTTTTCGATGGGCACCGCTGGCTGCAACATGGGCTGCTTCTTCTGCCAGAACTGGGACATCTCCAAATCGCGGCACGACCAGGTGCACTCCACGCTGATCCCTCCGGAAGAGGTGGTGCTGCTGGCCATCCGCTATGGCTGCCCTTCCATTGCCTTCACCTACAACGAGCCGACCATCTGGGGCGAGTACGTGGTGGATATCTGCCAGGCGGCCAAAGAGCACGGGCTGAACACGGTGATGGTCACCAACGGATACATCACCTACGAGGCGTTCCACGACATCTACGACAACATTGACGGGGCCAACGTGGACCTGAAAGCCTTCACCGAGGAGTTCTACGGGCGTATCACGCTGACGCACTTGAAACCGGTACTGGAGATGCTCACCTGGCTGAAGAAGGAGACCAACGTCTGGTTCGAAGTGACCAACCTGATCATCCCCACTCTCAACGATTCACCCAAGGAGACGCGCCAACTCGCGGAATGGATGTTGGAGCACCTGGGGCCGGAAGTGCCGCTGCACTTCACCGCCTTCCACCCGGACTTCAAGCTGCGTGACAAGCCGCACACCCCGCCGGAAACACTCCACCAGGCGCGGCGTATCGCGCGCCAGGTGGGGCTGCACTACGTCTATGAGGGCAACATCTTCAGCGACGGGGCGCATACGTTGTGCCCCTCCTGCGGGAAGGTGCTGATCGGCCGCACGTGGCACAAGGTGGTGGAGAACCGCCTGAAGAACGGATGCTGCCCCGAATGCGGCCACCTTGTGCCCGGAAGGTGGAAGAACCCGCACGGGCAGACGCCGCGCAAGGCCTACGAACACGCGCGGGAAGTCGTGGAGCAGAAGTACAGCGCGCTGAACCTGTAGTTGCCTTCCATGTGAAAAGCGTGTCGGCCCGGAGAAACCCTGCAATCATGAGAGTCCTGCCACCCTTGTGCACCGGCACTTGTAGCGGCGGGCTTTAGCCCGGCAATTGCCCTTCTATCCATTGAATTGCGCCTCACTGATAGCTGTAGTAGCCCGGGCCGACGCGGAAGTTGTGATGCCAGGCCACCGGGAAAGCCCACCACGCAAAGGCGGAAAGCAGCGCCTGCACTGCAACGAGCGGGAGAACATTGCGCTGCCGCGCAAAGAGCCACGCCATCACGCTGCCGCCCAGAAACGTGAGAGGCATAAGCACCGGGTTGGGCCAGTGCATGGCCGCAAAGATTGCACCGGCGAGCAGGGAAGAGGCCACACGATTGGGCACCAGGTGCATCAGGCGATTGTTCAAAAAAGATTGCAAGGCCACCTGTTGCAGCAGGCAGAAGGCCGCGTAATTCACCAGGCGGCGCAGGGACAGCAGATTCGGTGGGAGACGGCTTCCGGCGTCGAGGACCAGGCCCAGGGCAAACAGCACGAACGCGGCGAGGGCAAAGGCCATCGCGGCCTGGCGGGTGGCCGGCCACAGGTTATCGGCGCGCCAGCCGAGCGTTTTGGGATTGTCGCGGTGGAGCAGGAAGCTGCCCACGAGCCAGACGGGAAAAACCATCCAGGTTCGGGGAGACGACGCTTGCAGGCGCCAGATGTAAATGGGCACGAGCAGCGAGATGCCTAGCACGTCGAAAAGAGAAAGCCAGCGGGTCATGGGCAGAGTCCCCCGTTCGGTGCCGGCTCGTCTTGAAGAATAGCAAGGCGACCGCTAGAATCGAGGGCCAATCCGGGGACGGCCCTCAGAAGAATCGGCCAGTCTTTCCAGGAGGACACGTGGCGATTATCAGGCAACTGCGCGTGGCGTTAAAGAGCCGGCCGGGGGCATTGGCGGCGCTGTGCACGGAACTGGCCAAGCGCGCGGTGAACATCAACGCCATCCAGGCCAACGAGGCGCAGCCCGACTCCATCCGGCTGGTGGCCACGCCGCTGGAAGCGGCCAAGAAAGTGTGCCAGGCCATGGAACTGGAATTCCGCGAGGAGCCGGCGCTGGCGGCGCACCTGGCGGACCGTCCGGGAGCGCTGGGGCGCATCACGCGGAAGCTGGCCGACAAGGGCATCAACATCGAGTACGTCTATGGAAGCATCGAGCGCGGATCGCAAAAGGCGCTGGTGGTGATTGGAGTGGCCGACGTCGAAGCGGCTTCGCGCGTGTTGAAGTAACCGTGCGCACTTTCAGCCTGCTGCTTTTCCTTCTTTCCTGGGGGCCTTTGCCGGTGGGAGATACGCCGGCCGAGGCGCTCCCCGTACTGAAGCACCGCCTGGTGGAGGAAATCAACAAAAGTCGGGCGGAAGCGAAGCTGCCCCCCGTGTCCTACGCGGAAGATCTCTCACGTGTGGCCGACGAACACTGCCGGGAAATGGTGCGGGAAGGCTACGTCAGCCACTGGAACCGCGCCGGGCTGAAGCCGTACATGCGCTACACGCTGGCGGGGATTACGGATGCCACCGAGGAGAACGTGTGGAGCCTGTGGAAGACGGACCTGGATACCTCGCCGGAGGGTCTGTGGCGGGAGATTCTGGCCGGACATCGCAGTTTTTTGGCGGAGCAGCCGCCGAACGACGGCCATCGGCGAAGTGTGCTGGGGCCGCGACACACCCACGTGGGCATCGGCATCGCTTACGACCGCCAGGGGCTGCGGCTGGTGGAAGTCTTCGGCGCGCGCTATGCCAAGCTGAAGGCGCTGCCGCAGCGCGTGGCGCTCAAGAAGACGCTGGAGCTGGAAGGACGAAGGCTCGATCCGCGGCTGGACGTGTTCGGCGTATCGCTCTTCTTCGAACCCTTCCCGCAACCTATGACGCTCGAGCAACTGAAGGCCACCGGAGCGTACGGCCTGCCGGACGAGGAGCGGCTGTTCCGCAAGCGCGTCTTCGGGGAGCACTACGCCGACGGAAGCGTCGGAACGGTGTTGGTGTTTCCGGATGGGTTGTTCCTGACGCCGCTGCGCTTCTGGAAGGGGCAGCCAGGAAGCTACACGGTGGCGGTATGGTTGCGGGAGAGAGAAAAAGGCGAGCCGTTCATCGGCGCAATGACCACGGTGTTTGTGGGAGCCGAGGAGAAACCGCCCGCTACTCCTCCTCTTCCTCGCGGGCCTGGCGCAGGCGCGCGGCTTCCAGGCGGGCCTGCAAGCTTTGGGCCAGGCGTTCCTTCAGCTCTTCGTCGCGGTGGCTGACGTAGTCGAGCCAGTTCATCCCGATGACCACGGGCCATTCGCCTTTTTGCAGCATGAAGGCCAGTTGCTGGCGGGTGGAGTCCAGCACCACCTCGTGCAGGTGGACTTCGGGGTCCACCTCGGCGAGGAGCTGGCTGACGCGCTGCAGGATTTTGTTGCGGCGATCTTCGCCCAGCATGGGACGTTTCGTTATTCTCTCAGATGGTGCGGCACGCTGGTCACCACAATGTTGGGCCGGAACAGCAGCGCCCCCTTGAGCACCAGGCTCGTCTGGTTGTGGAAGAGATTATGCCACCAGCGGGCGGGGACGAACTCGGGCAGAATCACGCTGACCTTGTCGTCGTGCCGCAGGTCTTCGATCTCGCCGATGAAGCGCAGCAGGGGTTGCACCACGGAACGATAGGGCGAGTCCAGGATGACCAGAGGAACGTCTTCCACAAATCGCTTCCAATTCTCCTGAATCTCCTTGCGGCTGCGCGCGTCGGTGTTCACCGTGACGGCGATGACGTCCTTGGAGATGGAAGTGGCGTATTCGATGGCTGTGAGCACCACGCGGTTGGGGGTGGGCGCCACCGGCACGATTACCGTGTGCCGCGCCACGTGCGGGCGGTCGAAGTCCGCCAGCGAGAGCTGCTTGGTGACCAGAAAGTAGTGCCGCCGGGTCTTCCAGAACAAGTACATCAGCAGGGGCACGGCGATCACCACCACCCAGGCCCCGTGGAGGAACTTCACATACACGATCACCAGCATAACCACGCCAGTGGTGAGCGCGCCGAGCAGGTTGAGCGCCAGTCGCCAGCCGCGACCGCGCTCCCGCGTTTTCATCCAGTGCACCACCAGCCCCGACTGGGACAGCGTGAAGGCCAGAAAAACGCCGATGGCATAGAGCGGGATCAGGGCGTGGACGCGCCCCCCGAAGCCAACGATCAGCGCCAGTGAAAGGCCGCCCAGCAGCACAATCCCATTCGAAAAGACCAGCCGGTCGCCCAGATTGGCGAGCTGCCGCGGGGCAAAGCGATCTTCGGCCAGCACCGAAGCCAGGCGCGGGAAGCCGGCAAAGCAAGTGTTGGCGGCGAGGATGAGGATGAACATGGTGGAGAGCTGCGTCAGGTAGTAGAAAAAGCCCAACCCGGCGACGTCCTTGCCGAAGACGTGGCCGGCTATTTGCGACACGACGGTCTCATGGCCGTCTTTGAAGGGCAAGACTCCGTAAAGCTGGGAGAGGTAGCTGACCCCGAGGAACATGCAACCCAGGATGGCGGCCATGACGTACAGCGTGATTTGCGCATTGCGCACCACCGGTTTGCGGAAGGCCTGTACGCCGTTGGAGATGGCCTCCACGCCGGTCAACGCCGTGCACCCGGCGGCAAAGCCGCTGAGCAGCAGGAAAAGCGTCGAGTAGTCCGGCTGTTCGGGCGGGATGTAAGCCATCTTGGGCTGCAGTCCTTCCACAAAATGGCGGTACACGCCCGTAAAGATTAGCGCGAAGGCGCACACCACAAAGGTATACACGAAGGGCGCAAAGACGCGGGCGGACTCGCGCACGCCGCGGAGGTTTGCCGTCATCATCAGCGCAATGGCTGCGGCGCACAGCCACGTACGATAGGGCAAGAGCACCGGGAATGCCGATGTCATGGCGGCAATGCCGGCGGCCACGCTGACGGCGACGGTGAGGATGTAATCGAGCATCAGCGCGGCCGCGGCCACCAAGCCGGCGCCGACGCCGAGGTTTTCTTTGGCCACCGTGTAGCCGCCTCCCCCGTGGGGATAGGTGCGGATCAACTGGCCGTAGGACAGCACGACAATGATCAGCAGGATGGTGATGGCTCCGGCGATAGGCACCACGTTGGGGAGCATCAGCGAGCCAGCCACCATCAGAACCAGCAGGATTTCCTCCGTAGCGTAGGCCGTGGAGGAAAGGTTGTCGGAGGCGAAGACGGTCAGCGCTGCCGCTTTGGTGAGGCGCTGCTCGTGAAGTTCAGCAGAGCGGAGCGGAGAGCCCAGAAGGACACGCTTCAGCCGTGGAAGCATATAGGTCAGCCATCACGCATAACACAACTACGACACCCACGGCAAGGTGGAGGCAATGGCAGCGGCCCAGCCCGTGGGCTTGGAGATGGACGGCCCCGAGATTCTGGCCTGCGGCCACGCAATGTGCACATCGCTGAGCGTTGGGAAGGACTCCTATTGCACGTGGTCGAACGGCGACAGAAACTGGAAAAAGAGGTGATGTTTCGCAGCGATGTCGCCTTTGCCAAGCGGGAGATCTATGACGTTCTGGAGGAACGGGTCGTGAAGTGTGCGGTTCGCTTTGTCGGTGCCAGCGAGGAGGACGAACCGTAAACCGGGTTAGATTTTGGCGCTGCGGGTGGCAGGGGACGGAAATGTGCGGGAAGCATCAGTTGGAAAGGCGGCAGTTTCGAGCTTCTGGATTCTCCGGAGAGGTGGGACTGCCCTTTCCGTGGGTGCTGCCGGCCGGGAGCACTGAAAAGTGACTGGACTGTTGCATTAAGAGGCGGCCAGGGGTATGCTACGCGCCGGCTCGGAAATCAAAACGGACATCCCAGTTGCAGGGCTGCAGAAGTCCTCAGTTGACCGCTGAGGCCGAACCGTTTAGGATTCCCGCCGCGCTTCAGTGACGCGGCCCATGGAGGACAAAATGGCAGAAGCAGCTAGCACTTACGAGAAACCTGCGATCGTGAACATGGATCTGGATCCCGGACCGGACAAGCCCATGCAGATGATTGCTCCGGCGCTTGTAATCGCCGTCGCGGCTGGCACCTGGATCGTGGTGGGCGTCGAGATCGTAACTTACAGCAGAAGGTCCAAGGCCACGCTCAGCGGGCGGAGCGAAGGCCCCCGGCTGGTGACGCTTTCGCCCCCGCCGGCCTGCACACCGACGGATCGCGCATCGAGCTGATCGCTCGCGGGGCCGGGACTGGAGTGGCCTAGTGGGTCACCCCTCGGCCGCGCCGAGGAGGGTTCGATGGCCACCGACATTCTCTTCGTGAATCTCCCTCCGTACGAGTCATACTACGCAGAAAACGTCCCCCATCTGGGCATGCTGTACGTGATGACCTGCCTCCGCGATCACGGCTATACCGTCGGCTATCTCGATTGTGCGCAGCGTGGCGTCCGTCGTCATCAGATTCTCTCCACCCTTCGCGGTGCGGCCCCGCGATTGGTCGGGTTCTCGGTTGACACCGACAACCTTTTCTCCGTGGCCCACATGACTCACGAACTCAAACGTGAATTCGGTCCAGAGTTGAAGATCGTCCTCGGCGGTCCAGCGTCGCAGGGACACCCGGATGAGATCATTCAACGCTGCGCCGCCGACGTGCTCGTGATCGGCGAAGGCGAATACTCCGCCTGCGAGGTCGCCGACTGCCTGCTCAAAGGAGTCGGACGGCTCGAGGAAATTGCCGGGATCTGCTTCCCGTCCCCGCAAGGTATCGTACACACTACGCCACGCCCGCCCATCGTGGACCTCGACGCCCTGCCGTTTCCCGACCGCAATTTCCTGGCCGAGCCCCGAAGCTACCAGGCCACAATGATCAGCGGGCGCGGCTGCCCGTTCAAGTGCACCTTCTGTTTCGAGGGCAGGATGGGCAGCCGGTACCGGCATCGATCTCCCGAGAACATCGTCGCCGAAATGGAGCGGCTCGTCACCGCGCATGGCCGCGTCTTCATCTCCATCAACGACGACACGTTCACCTCGGATGCCGATCACACACTGCGGGTCTGCCGCCTCATCCGCGAACGCTTCCGACCGTGGGAAGATCTCCTCTGGTTCTGCGAAGTGCGCGTGGACGTGGTGCACCGTCACCCCGAACTGGTTGATGCCATGGTTGAAGCGGGAGTGGGCAGGATTCAGATCGGCGTGGAATCGGCGGACGAGGAGGTCTTGCGAGCCTACAAGCGGCTCAACGTGGTACCGGCCGTTGTGGAAAAAACGGTGGGCGCGTTTCATCGGGCTGGCATCCCCTCCATCTACTGCGGCTTTATCGTGGGTGGGCCCCGCGAGACGCCCACGACCATGGAGCGGACCCTTGAGTTCGCCAAACATCTTTTGATTGATGTCGCGCCCGGTTCGTTTGAATGCAACGCTTCGTTCCTGACGCCGTTGCCGGGCACCGATATCCGCGCCTGTCCCGACGCGTATGGGCTGCGGCTGCTCGACCCCGACCTCCTGACCAGCTCGAACTTCAATTTCTGCACGACCGAGACCGATGCTCTCACGCAGGAGATGATCAACAACTTCCGCTACCGCTTCATCGACGAGATGGACGCCGAGATGCGGAAAGTGATTTCCCGTCTTCCCTGGGAGCTGACCCAGAAGCACTGGAAGTTGTATCGCCTCTTCAACATCACCACGGCCTACTACGAGCGGTTTGCGTACTTTCCCCGCCTCGTCGAGTATCTCAGCGTCGTCGGTCCGGACAAGTTCGAGCGCGCCGACGAGCTTCCAGATGGGCAGATACTCGAACGCTTTCCGACCCGCGTGTCCGCCCCCCTGCACATGGAGGGCGGCCGCATCTGCGTGACCAAGGGTCCGACGCTGCTGACCCTCAACGGCCTCGGGGCGCGCATCTACTCGCTTTGCAGCGGCAAGCTCACCACGGCGGAGATCGTCGCGGAGCTATCCCAGTGGCTCGACGGCAACGCGCCCCCGCGAGACGTGCTGACGGCCGACGTCATCGACTTTGTGCGCCATCTCGATCGGAACTACGCCATTTTCCTCAAGGACTTTTAGGCTGACGAAGCCAAGGGGGTGAGTAGCATGGACCAGCAAACAATCCGTCTGACGCTGGTGATCTTGACCGGACTCGGGCTCCTCATGGTGTGGCTGGCTCCCAAGCTCACGGAGCGAGCGCTCATGCTGTTTTTTGCCTTGCTGGCCGCGATCGGGTTCATACTGGCCATTGCGGGCTCGAGTTTCGGCGAGAATGGACCGGTCATCGTTCCGGCTCTCTTCGCGGTTCCCGGCGCGGTGCTCGCCTTGCTGCCCGCCGCTTGGATGAAGCGCGAGGGAGCGTGACCGGTCAGGGAGTGTCACGCACCTCTCAGACCGCAGGGGACCCCGCCGGAGCGACATTCGGACTCGGAGCATGCTTTGCAACGCGGCCGAGAGCAGCTCCTCCTCGGCAAGCATCTACAGGACAAGCCGAACAATCGGCGGTCAGTCCGAGGACGTTTCCTACCGTCCGACGTAGCTGACCGTCATTCACCCGAAAGCAGCGAAAAAGTTATGGAGCGACTCAGAACCATGGGGTAATCTGCATGCGGGCTTTCAGATTTATGTGCTGTCGGGTGCACATCAGGAAATTGTTCACTGTCGGCGTGCTGCTCTCGGCGATGCTTGCTGTGTTGGGGTGCGCGGCCCGGTTACCCAAGGACCGCACGCAGATCTCAAAATCCCTCGAAGAAAAGACGGGGCATGGCACCGGCCCGGCAGCCAAGGCCGGCGAGGTGCGCATTCCGGAGGGGGTGTCGCTGGCCGACGGGCTATCGCAGGACGAGGCCGTGGCTGTCGCGCTGTGGAACAACGCGGCGTTTCAGGCGGACTTGGCCACGCTGGGGTTTGCGCGGGCGGACTTGATCGAGGCGGGGCTGCTGAAGAACCCCGTCTTTTCCGTGCTGTTCCCGCTGGGGCCCAAGCAGATGGAGTTCACGCTGACCGCGCCGTTGGAGGCCCTGTGGCAACGCCCGCGGCGGGTGGCCATCGCCAAACTCGATGCGGAACGCGTGGCCGAACAACTCACCCAGCACGGCTTGAATCTGGTCGCGGAAGTGAAGGTGGCTTGTAGCGAGCTTGTGCTGGCGCGCGAGCGGGCCCGGCTGGCGCAGGAAGGCGCGCGGGTGCTCGGACAGATCCTGGAGATTGCAGAAGCGCGATTGCAGGCAGGCGACATCAGCGAACTTGAAGCCAGCGCGGCGCGGGCCACGGCACGAAGCGCCGAAGAAGAGGCCACCCGCCTGGGGCGAGAAGTGAGCATTGCCAAGGATCGGCTTCGTTCGCTGCTGGGGTTGGGCACTTCCCAGCTCGAGTTTGAGCTGGTTCCGCGTCCCGTGACGGCCTGGCGCACGGCGGAGGAAGTTGCACTTCTGAAAACCGCGTTTGCTGCGCGTCCCGACCTGCGCGCTGCCGAACTGAGCATGGAAGCCGCCGGAAAGCGCGTGGGGTGGGAGCGCTCCAGGGTGCTGGCGCTGGCCGGGATGCTGGACATCAACAGCCGCGGCCGGGAAGGATTTGAGGCCGGGCCGGGTGTGGCCGGCAATCTGCCCATCTTTGACGCTGGCCAGGGCGGCGTGACGCGGGCGCAGACGGAGATGGACGTGGCCGCGCGGCGCTACGTGGCTGTGCAGCAGCAAATCGCCTTGGAGGTGCGCCAGGCGCGCACCCGGCTGGTGCAGGCAACCGAGGCATGGAAAACGTGGGCGGAGCGAGTCCTTCCGGCCGTGGAGGAAACACAGAAAGGTGCGGCAATGGCCTATGCGGCGGGCGATGTCTCCTATCTCTTCGTGCTGGAGACCACGCGGGAACTGCTCCAAGCGCAGCGACGCGCCGCCGAGCTGGACGCCGATCTGCAACGCGCTTTGGCGCAACTGGAACGCGCCACAGGAAAGAGATGGCACTGATGAAACGCTCGGAGAAATGCATGATGCGACGGCGCGCGCCGGCGGCCTGGGGCTCGGCAATGGTTTTGTTCGGTGCGCTGCTGACGGCGGCGTGCGGCGGGGACGCGGCCAAGGACGCCAAGCCCGCTCCGCCGGCGAAGGTGCAAAACGCGCCGCAAGAGACCCAACTGGCCACCATCACGCTGAGCGAGCAGGCCGAAAAGCGCCTGGGGATTGAGTTGGTTGCGGTCGAACGGAAGACCGTGCAGCGGACGCGCGAGTTCGGCGGAGAAGTGGTGGTGCCGCCGGGGCGGCAGATCGTGGTAGCAGCCCCGGTGGCAGGGCGGCTGGCAGCGGCGTCCTCGGCGGGACTGCCCGCAGCCGGGGCCATACTCCAGCGCGGGCAGGCCGTGTTCAAGCTCTACGCGTTGCCGCCGGAACGGGACTTGATCCGCACGCGCGAGGAAGTGACGCAGGCTGAGATCCGCTACGAAACGGCAAAGCAGCGGGCCAAGCGCGCCGAGCAACTGTTGAAGGACAAGGCGGGCAGCGTCCGCGCCAACGAAGAAGCGCAGGCCGAGCGGGCCAGCGCCGCGGAGGCGCTCAAGGCGGTGCGCGGCAGGCTGGCGCTGCTGGAGAAGGAAAGCGGTGATGTCGAGCCGGAAGGGGTGACGGCGCTGATCGTCGCAGCACCGCAGCCGGGCGTGCTGAGCGAACTCCACGCGCGGCCGGGACAAACCGTGCCCACCGGGACCCCGCTGTTTGCCGTGATGAACGCGGACACGGTGTGGATCCGCGTGCCGGTGTACGTCGGGGAATTGTGGAGAATTGACCGCTCGCGCCCCGCGGAAGTGAGAGGACTGGCGGTGTCCGCTGGCAATCCCGTCATGCAGGCCAGGCCCGTGGCGGCGCCGCCCTCGGCGGATGCCAACGCCGCGTCGGCGGACCTGTTTTACGAAGTGGCCAACGGCGACGGCGGGCTGCGCCCCGGCCAGAAAGTGAGCGCCACGCTGATGCTGAAGGAGACGCAGCAGGCCCTGGTGGTGCCGTGGGCGGCCATCCTGCACGATATTTACGGCGGCACGTGGGTGTACGTGAATACGGCCGCGCACGTGTACGCGCGCCAGCGCGTGGAGGTGCGGCACCTGGCCGGCCATCTGGCCGTGCTGTCGCGCGGGCCGGTGCCGGGAACCAGAGTAGTCACCTCCGGGGCAGCGGAGCTGTTTGGGACGGAATTCGCAACAGGGAAGTAGTCGGCTGGCCGGGGATTTGATACGCACATGATGAAGTGGATCGTCGCCACGTCTTTGCGCCTGCGCGTGATAATGACCGCGCTGGCCGTGGTGTTGATCGTGGTGGGCATCCGCGTGGCGCGCATCGCCCCGCTGGACGTGTTCCCGGAGTTTGCACCGCCGCTGGTGGAAATCCAGACGGAGGCCCCGGGGCTCTCCACGGCGGAGGTGGAAAGCCTGGTCACGGTGCCCATCGAGAACGCCCTGAACGGAACCTCCTGGCTGCAAACGATGCGGTCGAAATCAGTGCTGGGGCTTTCCTCGGTGGTGCTCATCTTCGAAGAGGGCACGGACCTGATGCGCGCGCGCCAGTTGGTGGGGGAGCGGCTGACCACGCTGACCGGCCATCTGCCGGCGGTGGCGCGCGCGCCGGTGATCCTCTCTCCGCTGTCTTCGACCAGCCGGGTGCTGAAGATCGGGATGTCGTCGCAGACGCTTTCGCAGATGGAAATGACGCTGCTGGCGAAGTGGACCATCCGGCCGCGGTTAATGGCCATCCCCGGCGTGGCCAACGTGGCCATCTGGGGCCAGCGCGACCGTCAGATACAGGTGCTGGTGGATCCGGACCGCTTGCGGGCGCACAACGTGACGCTGGCGGAGGTCACACGCGCGACGCGGGAGGCCGCGTTGATTGGTGCGGGCGGATTCGTGGATACGCCCAACCAGCGGTTGGCAGTGACCCACGTCGCACCCGTCACTGGGCCGGAAGACCTGGCGCAGGTGCCGGTGGCGTACCGGGAAGGGTCGCCGTTGCGGCTGGGAGACGTGGCGCAGGTGGTGGAGGGCTTCCCGCCGCCCATCGGCGACGCGGTGATCAACGACGGCCCCGGGCTGTTGCTGATCGTGGAAAAGCAGCCATGGGGCAACACACTGGACGTCACGCGGCGGGTAGAAGAGGCGCTGGACGCGCTGCGGCCGGGGCTGGGCGATATCCAGGTGGACTCCACCATTTTCCGCCCGGCCACCTTCATCGAAATGTCCATCGCCAACCTGAACCGGGCCATGCTGCTGGGGTCGCTACTGGTGGTGGTCATCCTGATTGCGTTCCTCTTTGAATGGCGGACGGCGGTGATCAGCCTGCTGGCCATGCCGCTCTCGCTGCTGGCGGCGGCCATCGTGCTCTACTACCGCGGCGGGACCATCAATACCATGGTGCTGGCCGGGCTGGTCATCGCCATCGGCGAGGTGGTGGACGACGCCATCATTGACGTGGAGAACATCGTGCGCCGGCTGCGCCTCAACCGCGCGGCGGCCAACCCGGAGCCGGCCTTCCAGGTTGTGCTGAAGGCATCGCTGGAAGTGCGCAGCGCGGTAGTGTACGGCACGCTGATCGTGGTGCTGGTGTTCGTGCCGGTCTTCCTGCTGGGCGGACTGGCGGGGTCGTTCTTCCGCCCGCTGGCGCTCTCCTATGTGCTGGCCGTGATGGCCTCGCTGGGCGTGGCGCTGACGGTGACGCCCGCGCTTTCGCTGCTGTTGCTGCGCGGGGCGGTGCTGCAGCACGTGGAGCCGCGGCTGGTGCGCTGGCTGAAGCGGCACTACCGCGCCGCGCTGCCCACGCTGCTGGACCATCCGCGCCGCGCGGTGGCGGCCATCGCCGGGACGCTGCTCGTGACCGCCGTCGCCTTCCCCTTCCTTGGCGAAGAGTTCATGCCCAACTTCAAGGAGTACGACTTCCTGATGCACTGGGTGGAGAAGCCGGGTACATCGCTGGAGGCTATGCAGCGCATCACCGTGCGCGTGAGCAAGGAGCTGCGCGCCATCTCCGGCGTGCGCAATTTCGGCTCGCACATCGGCCGGGCGGAGGTGGCCGACGAGGTGGTGGGGCCGAACTTCACCGAGCTGTGGATCAGCCTGGACCCCAAAGTGGACTACGACGCGACAGTGGCCAAGATCCAGGGGGTGGTGGACGGCTATCCGGGCCTCTACCGCGACCTGCTGACCTACCTGAAGGAACGCATCAAGGAAGTGTTGACCGGGGCCAGCGCCTCCATCGTGGTGCGCGTCTATGGACCGAACATGGATGAGCTGCGGGCCAAGGCCGCGGAGATTGGCAAGGCGATTTCGGGCGTTGAGGGCGTGAAGGACCTGAAGGTGGAGCCGCAAGTGCTCGTGCCGCAATTGGAGGTGGAGTTGAAGCCGGAGGCCGCGGCGCGCTTCGGGCTGACTCCGGGCAACCTGCGCGAGGCGGCCACGACGCTGATCAAAGGCACCAAGGTGGGCGAGATCTACGAAGAGCAGAAGATTTTCGATGTGGCCGTGTGGGGCGTGGAAGCAGTTCGGCGCGACCCGCAGGCGCTGCGCGAGCTGCGCATGGATACGCCGACGGGCGGGACGGTGCTGTTCGGCGACGTAGCGCATGTGCGCATCACGCCCACCCCGAACGAAATCAAGCGCGAAGGCGCCTCACGGCGCATTGACGTCACCTGCAACGTGCAGGGGCGTGACTTGGGCAGCGTGGCCCGCGAGATCGAGGCGAAGGTGCGCGGATTGCCCTTCGCACGCGGCTATCACCCGGAGTTCCTGGGCGAGTACGAGGCGCGGCAGGAGGCGCGCAACCGCCTGCTGGTGTTGTCGGCCTTGTCGCTGCTGGGAATTCTGCTCATCCTGCACGCGGACTTCGAATCGCTGCGGCTGACCTTCCTTTTGCTTGTAAGCCTGACCTTTGCGCTGATCGGCGGAGTCATCGGGGCGTTCCTGACGGGGGGTGTGCTGTCGCTGGGCTCGCTGGTGGGATTCGTCACCGTGCTGGGGATCGCGGCGCGCAACGGCATCATGCTGGTGAGCCATTACCGGCATCTGGCGTTGCGGGAAGGCATGAGCTTCGGAAAAGAATTGGTGCTGCGCGGGTCGGAGGAACGTCTCTCGCCCATCCTGATGACCGCGCTGGCCACGGCCCTGGCCTTGCTGCCCATCGCCCTGGGCGGCCTGAAGCCCGGCCAGGAAATCGAACACCCCATGGCCGTGGTGATCCTCGGCGGCCTCTTCACCTCCACCATCCTCAATCTCTTCCTCATGCCCGCCATCTATCTCAAGTTCGGCACCCCCACCCCATCCAGGCACAACTCTCCGCTCTGACCACTTCTGCGTTCGCTGAATCTTTTGTAGCGGCAACCTGCCCCGTCCCGACACTTCGGGATTGCGCAGGTTGCCACTCTTCCGCTCCCGCCGTTGCACGCAGGGCGGCCACGCCGCCGGTCTGCGCGCAATTCATTCGACCGCTGCGGCGTTCAGGAGTGTTTTCGAAAAGGAAATGGTCCCGGGGGAGGGAAGTTGATCGAACCTGGGCCGGGGGATTTTCTGTGCCTGACTGCCTAACGTCTGGAAGCCGCGTGCGTCGCCGCGGCTGGCCCCGATGGTCCGGGATGATTCAGCAACCTCCCCAAGTCAGTCTTGCGGTTCCGACTTGGCTGGCACAGTGGCCACTTCGTGCGGGGCTTCGCCCTCCGTGCGCCTGGCGAGGCTCCTGTGCGCGCGGCGTTCGGCTTTCATGCGCTGTTTTTCCATTCTCTTGATTTCCTTCTGGCGTTTTTGAAACGTGCTTCTCGTACGCGATGCCATGGAGCCTCCTTGGAATCGGGAAGGAAAGAGGACAAAGTCGCAACCAGCAAAGGTAGTGTGTGACGCTACCAGCGGGGTTCGCGAGGCTGGCGCGCAGCTCCGCGGTGATCCTCGGTCGAGAATCCGCCCCGACCGCGGTCGCCCCGTGGCCCCCCTCGGGGTGCCGCGCTGCGTTCCGCTTTGGGGCGGGCCTCATTGACTTTCAGGTTGCGTCCGCCCACCTCTTTGCCGTCGAGCGACGCAATGGCCTTAGCCGCCTCGTCGTCATTGGCCATCTCCACAAAAGCGAAGCCGCGCGCCCGGCCGGTCTCGCGGTCCGCGGCGATGTGGACGCGTGTGATCTGCCCGAAGGGCTCGAACAGCGCGCGTAGATCGCTTTCCGTGGTCTGAAAACTCATGTTGCCGACAAACAAATTCTTCATTCTTGTTCTCTCCCTCATTCTCTGCAGCGCCGGTGGGGTCGTGCCTCGCACCCAGCCGGTTTCGAGTTGCTTTGAGGCGGCGTTGTGGAGCCGGGCGAAGTCACGTGGGGCACGGGCTGTGAACTGCGGTCCGCAAAGCACTGACGCAATCAGAGTTCTTGAAAGTGCACACCCATCATAACACAAAAGCGAAAGACAGAAGCCACCTGTGAAAGCTGGGCAGTTGGTTGGTTTGACGTCTGCCACGTTTCGTCAAAGCACGCCTTCAGGCGTGCCGTCGCCAAGAATGAGCGCGCAGCGGCTTCAGCCCCTGAGGGACCTTAGTTCCCTCAGGGGTCAAAACCCCTTCCCATTGGTCGAGCGTTTCGGCACGGTTGATCCCGAAGTCTCGGGACATGCCCTCACGGTTTCCGGTTGCGAACTCGCTTCGGATGTGGCCCACTTTGCAATCCGGTGGGAAGTGGAGGCGGGGATTTGTTCGGCGAACCATTGAGTGGTGCCGGGGGGGAGAGTTGAACTCCCTACGCCGGCCTTTTCAGGGCCGCGCTCTACCGGTGAGCTACCCCGGCACCGAAACAATGGGTTCATTGTATGGAGTGCCGCGAAGTGTGTCAAACCCTCGAAAATCACAACCCCGCCATGTAGCGCCGGGTTTCGGCCCGGCATCTTCCTGTAGCGACGGCCTCCGGCCGGCTCGTTTTCGGAAGTATCGAACTTCAGCCCAGAAACGTCCCAGGTCCCTTCCCTGGCCTGCCGCTCAGTGCAGGGATTCGTCGAATTCGCGCACCCAGTCTTTTTTCTTCAGCACTTCGCGGGGGCGCGGCCCATCGGCGGGGCCCACGATGCCGTCCTTTTCCATGATGTCAATCAGGCGCGCGGCGCGACCGTAGCCGATGCGCAGGCGTCGCTGGAGAGTTGAGGTGGAGGCGCGGCCCATCTCGCAGACTACGCGCACGGCTTCTTTGTAAAGGTCGTCGTCCACTTCCTCGCCTTCGGGCGCCTCGGTTTCGCCTTCGGCAGCGGCGGCATCTTCCTTGGGAGCCTTTAGCAGTTCCTGGTTGTAGATGGCCTTGGCCTGCGCGCGCCAGAAGTCGCACAGTGCCACAATCTCATCTTCGGTGACCAGCGGGCCGTGCACGCGGTGCAGGCGCGCCGAGCCCGCCGGCAGGTAGAGCATGTCGCCGCGCCCGAGCAGCGATTCCGCGCCGTTGGCGTCGAGAATGGTGCGCGAGTCCACCTTGCTGGCCACGCGGAAGGAGATGCGCGCGGGAAAATTGGCTTTGATGAGGCCGGTGATGACGTCCACCGAGGGCCGCTGCGTGGCCAGGATCAGGTGGATGCCCACCGCGCGGGCCATCTGCGCCAGGCGCGTGACGGACTCTTCCACGTTGTTGGTGTCCACCATCATCAGGTCGGCCAATTCGTCAATAACGATGACGATGTAGGGCAGCGGGCGGTGCTCCTCGTCATCGAGCGACTCGAACAGGTCCAGCGACTGGCCCCTGGCGAAGGTGCGGTTGTATTGGTCAATGTTGCGCACTCCGCGCTGGGCCAGCAGCTTCAGGCGGCGTTCCATCTCGCGCACGGCGTTGCGCAGGACATTGGAGGCCACCTTGGGATCGTTGACCACCGGCGTGTAGAGGTGCGGAATGTCCTCGTACAGACCCAGCTCGAGGCGCTTGGGATCCACCAGGACCAGCTTCAGCTCCTCCGGCGTGGCCTTGTAGAGCATGGAGATGATCAGTGAGTTGATAAGCACGCTCTTGCCGGTGCCGGTGGAGCCCGCGATGAGCAGGTGCGGCATCTGCGAAAGGTCCGTGGCGCGGATGCGGCCCACCAGGTCCTTGCCCAACGCCATGGTCAGCTTGGAGGAGGAGTTGACGAACTCGGGCGATTCCACCACCTCGCGCAGCACGATGGTCTGACGGTGGTGGTTGGGCACTTCGATACCCACGGTGGACTTCCCGGGGATGCGCTCGATGAGGATGGATTCGGCGCGCAGGGCCAGGCAGAGGTCGTCGGTGAGGCTGATGATGCGGCTGTACTTGATGCCGGCCTCGGGCTTGAACTCGTAGGTGGTGACCACCGGGCCGGGGTTAATCTGCGTGACGTGCCCGTTGACCTCAAATTCCTTGCACTTTTGCTCGATGGCGTGCGCGCGTTCCTTCAACTCCTGCTCCTCGAGCTTTTCGCCGCGCTCGGGCAAGCGCAGCAGACCGGGGGAGGGCAGGCGGTAGTTCGTTCGGCCTCTGGCAATGCGGGGCTCGGAGCCTGCATCCGTCAACGCCTCCACGGACGGCTGCTCCTTCGACTTCACCAGCGTCAGCTCAATCTTGGCAGCAGCTTTCTCTCTGGCCGACTTATCCGCCGATTCCGCAGGGGCGATGGTTTGCAACGGAGCCGGCGGGCGCCCGGCCACCTTGATCTCCTCGACGCGCCTCATCATGCGCCGCGCCTCGCGGGCTTCCCGCCAGGCGCTCCAGCGGGTGCGCAGGGCGGCGAAAGGGTCCACGCGGGCGCGCATCCATGCTGTCACCCCGCTGAATGAGAAATGCGTGGTCAGAAAAAGCGCGGCAAGCAGACATGCCGCGGCCAGCAGGTGCGCGCCAACCGGATTGAAGCCGGCCACCAGTGCGCGGGAAGCCAGAACGCCCAGCAGACCGCCCGGGGGCACCGTTCCGCGCACGGCGGGGAAGCCCAGCAGTTCGAGCAGGGCGGTGAGCGAGGCCAGCAGCAGAACCAAGCCGCCGGCCTTCACTGCCGGGTGCTCCAGTTCGTGGCTGCGGAACCAGCGCATGCTGAGCAGGAAAATCCCCAGCGGTATCACGAAGGCAGCGTAGCCCAGCAGTTGGAAGGCGAAGTCTGCACCATGGGCCCCCACGGGTCCGATCCAATTCCGGGCCGGGTGCGCCCCGGCAGTGGGCGGAGCGGAAACGTTCAGCGAGGCGTCATAGGGGTTGTATGACAGCAGGCTGAGCGCAATGAGCACGGCCAGGGTGATGCCCAGGAAGCCCACCAGTTCATTGACGCGGCGGTTCTCGGTCGGCGAAAGAAAGCGCACAAAGTTCTCCTGTCTTGTGGGGGAAGGCGGTCGCGTAGCATGGGTCGCGCGGGCGCTAGCGCGCGTTGCCCATCTGGAGGAACGCAAGCAACAAAACGACTATACCCAGAAGGATGCGGTAGTAAATAAATATCTTCAGGGTGCGTGTCTGTAAGTAACGCAGGAAGAAGGCGATGACCAGGTAGCCGGCCAGGGCGGAAACGCCGAAGCCAACCACAAATCCCAGCACGGCTTGCGGCTCCAGGTGCGCGTGTCGCAGCTCGAAGAGCTTCAGGAGCGCGGCGCCGGCCACGATGGGTGTGGAGAGAAGAAAGGTGAAGCGCGCCGATGTCCAGCGGTTCAGGCCGCGAAACAGCCCGGCGGTTATGGTGATGCCGGAACGCGAGACGCCGGGGACCAGGGCCACGGCCTGCGCCGTGCCGATGAGCATGGCGTCGGCGAAAGAGAGCGTCTCGATGGTGCGCGTGGCACGGGTCCTGGCCTCCGCGTACCACATCAGAAAGCCGACGGCAATGAGCATCGCGCCCATCAGAAAGGGACTGCGGAAAGTTGTCTCCACGTGGTGTTCGAGCAAGACGCCGGCCAGCCCGGCGGGAATCGTCGCGGCCACCAGATACCAGAACGTGCGACGGGCCTGCTGCATCTCTTCGGGAGTCGAATCGGTGGGGAAACGCACCCCGAAGACGGCCAGCGTGTAATGCAACCACATGCGCAGGAAGTAGAGGATGACAGCCACGGCCGTGCCGGCATGCACGGCTACGGTGAAGGTGAGCCCCGGGTCGCCCCAGCCGAACAGCCACGGCACCAGGTAGAGGTGCGCGGTGCTGCTGACGGGGAGGAACTCCGTGAGCGCTTGCAGGACGGCCAGAACGACGACCTGGAAAAGAGGCATATGGTGTGCGGCGGTTTTTAGACCGCCCTATTTCTCTCCGCCGCCGGGGAACCCGATCGGCCGGGCACCGCGGCGAGAAACTTCTCCATCCAGTAAGCGTCCACGCGGCCCAGGTAATAGCCTTTCAAGATGCCGCGGGTACGATAGCCGTGCTTGTGCCAGAAGGCAACGGCGGGACGATTGTCAGTTGCGGTTTCCAGGGTGACCTGGCGAACGCCGGCATCGCAAAGGCGCAACTCCGCTTCCGCAAGCAAGGCGGAGCCAATGCCGCGCCGGCGGTGCTCCAGCAGCACGTCCAGCGTGATGACGTGACCCTGTGCCGCGTCCCGCGCGGTGAGCACGAAGCCGACCAGCGCGGCGTCATGCTCGGCGACAACACATTCCGCGCCGGGCAGGCCGAGGTACCACTTCAGCATGCGCCGCGAGTAGGCGATGCCGGGCGGATAGCAGCTTTGGTCAATCTGATAAAGGGCTTCAAAATCCCCGGGTTGATACGAGCGCAAGAACAGCTTGCCGGCAGTTTTAGCTGCGCTCATCAAGAAATCTTTCTCTTAGTGGATCAAACCCAAGCGCCTAATGTCCTCTTCAGTCCAGCGAGCCTGTATTTCAATCATGCTGCGGAGTGTGCCGGGACGAAAAGTCTCCGAGGAATGATGAAAAGAAATGGTGACGCGGCGACCGTCAGGATGGCAATAGTGTCGGTGACTTCCTCTTTGCCGTCGCAGCACAAAGCCATCTGCCTCGAGCGCCGCAATCAAGTGACGGGCCGTCAAAGAGCGCAGGCGCGAAAAATCAATAGTCATACGGTGACGGCGACAACAGGTCGCTCAGAAACCGTCACGAATGAGGGCAGCGGTTCGCCATCCTCTAAGAGCTGCTCGATCACCATTTGTGCGACTTCCTGAATGTTTTTCAGCGCTTCTTCCTTTGTGTGACCCCACGTCGCTGCGCCTTTTGACTCCAATTCGGGCACGTACGCGCGCCAAACATCCTCGTCGGGCTCGACAACTACCGGGAAGAGATAGGATTTCATGCAGCTATCCTCCAAGGACAAACGAACGTTTATGGCAAAGCACCGATCCCGATTCCCAAACACATATATATATCAAGAAACCGGCGCTCGATTACTCTGAATTCTCTTGGGATGCATTTATTTTCGTTTCCAGCCCTCTTAACAGCTAATCAGGCCTGAGGAACCCTCGCGTCAATATTTGTGAATACCATCGTGGGGCTTGTCTGCTACAAGCTTGACGGCGTAGCGCAAACAGGGCGAGGCATGATTCAGAGGTGCCGCATACTGTGGTGCCGGGGCCCAGACCGGATGCACGCCTACACTTCGAGGATGACGGGGAGAATCAGGGGACGCTTCGAGGTCTGCTTGTTGAGGTAGCGCTTCAGGTCCACGCGGATCTTTTCCTTGATGACGCTCCAGTCGGTCTTCTCCTCGGAATTGGACTGCTCGATGGTGCGCAGGACAACTTCGCGCGCCCCGGCCATGACCGTCACGCCGTCATCCGAGGAAAGGAAGCCGCGGCTGACGATCTCCGGCGACGCCTCCACCGTGCCGCTGTGTTTATCAATGGCGATGATGGGCACCACCACGCCGTCCTCGGAGAGGTGCTGCCGATCGCGGATGACGAATTCTTCGATTTCTTCGAGCGAGCCGGAGTCCACCAGCACGCGGCCGGCTTTCACCGGCTCGCCGCGGAAGGCGCCGTTCTCGTTGAATTCAATCGTCTCACCATCCTCGAGGACAAAAATTTCCCCGGAGACGGTGCCCACCTGGTGCGCCAGCGCGGCGTGGCGAAACAGCATGCGGTATTCGCCGTGAATGGGGATGAAGTAGCGCGGGCGGACCAGATTCAGGATGAGCTTCAATTCTTCCTGGCTGGCGTGGCCGGAGACGTGGATGGGCGCTCGCCCGCCGTCTTCGTAGTAGATCAGCGCGCGGCGGCGGAACATGTGGTCAATCATCCGGTAGATCGGTTTTTCGTTGCCGGGGATGATGCGCGAGGAAAGGATGACCGTGTCGTTCTGGTCCACGCTGAGGTAGCGGTGGTTATCCACCGCCACGCGGGAGAGCGCGGACATCGGCTCGGCCTGGCTGCCGCTGACCAAGACCACCAGCTTTTTCGCGTCAAACGACTTCAGGTCCTGCGGGCGGACCACCATGCCGTCGGGGATGGTGAGACGCCCCAGGCTGTGGCTCAACTCGACGTTGTCCACCATGCTGCGCCCCACGAAGCCCATCTTGCGTCCGAGCATGCCGGCCACATCAATCACCTGCTGGATGCGGTGAATCGAGGAAGCGAAGCAGGAGACGATCACCTTGCGCGGCGCCGCGCGGAAGAGTTCCTCGAGCCGCGGCGCAACGGCCCGCTCCGACGGCGTGTAGCCGGGGCGCTCCACATTGGTGCTGTCGCTGAACAGCGCGAGCACGCCCTCCTGGCCGTATTCGGCGAGCTTGTGCAGGTCGAAGGGCTGGAGATCGGTGGGCGTCGGGTCAATCTTGAAGTCCCCGGTGTGGATGATGATGCCGACGGGCGTGCGAATGGCCAGCGCGGCGCAGTCAATCGTGCTGTGCGTCACGTAGATGTACTCGAGCTCGAATTGGCCGATCTCGATCTTCCGCCCGCACTTCACCTCCCGCAGCGTCGCATCGCCCAGCAGGCCGTGCTCTTCCAGCCGCCGCTTCACCAGCGCCAGCGTGTACTCCGTGCCGTAAATGGGCACGTTGATGTCGCGCAACAGGTAGGGCAGCGCGCCGATGTGGTCCTCGTGGCCGTGGGTCAACACGATGGCGCGCAGCGCCTCGCGGTTCTGCTTCAGGAAGGTGATGTCCGGGATGACCACGTCCACGCCGAGGAGTTCGGCCTCGGGGAACATCATGCCGGCGTCAATGATGATCATGTCGCCGCCGCAGCGCAGGGCGAGCATGTTCATGCCGAATTCGCCCAGACCGCCCAGCGGGATAGCAGACAGAGATGGCTTGCTCAATTCGTTGCGACTACCTCCCAAGAGCGCTTCATCCTATCACAGCCCTGAGAGAGAGTCGAAGTGACGAAGAGAGGAAATCAGGATGTGACGAAGAGCTAAAAACGCAACACGAAAGAACAGGGAGCTACTTGTCGCTGCTGCTGAAGAGCCGGGCGACGGAAACGAGCACCACGGCGCCCACGGTCGCCGCGGCCAGACTGCCGATAAAGCCCGAGGCGTAGATGCCCAACGCGTCGAAGATCCAGCCGCCCACCACCGCGCCCACCAAGCCAAGAAACAAATTGGCGAAGAGCCCGAAGCCGGAGCCTCTGGAGACTTTGCCGGTGAGCCAGCCGGCAATCAACCCAATCACGATCCAGCCGAGAACAGTGTGGCGCATTTCTCCCTCCGAGGCGCTCAAGCGCGGCACAAGACGTAGCCGAGCGTCTTGTAGATCAGCTTCGCGGCGAGAAAGTCAGAAGCGTGGTCGCCGGGCTGGGGCAGCAGCTCGACCACGTCCATGGCGACGATATTCTTCATTGCGGCGACTTCGCGGATCAGCGAAGTGACCTGATACCAATCTAGGCCGCCAGGCTCCGGCGTGCCCGTGGCGGGCACGTAGGCCGGGTCGAAGCCGTCCAGGTCCACGGTGAGATAGACGTTCGCGCTGAGATCAGCGAGCACAAGCGGAAGCCAGGTGTTGAGCGGGGCGTGCACAATGTCTCTGGCCCAATAAATTTTCGTGGGCAGCTTGGGGATGGCTGCGGCTTCTTCCACGGAGAGCGAGCGGATGCCCACCTGTATGGCGGGGCAGATCTCCACCACGCGACGCATCACGGAAGCGTGGCTCGAACGGTTGTCCTGATAGCAGTCGCGCAAATCGGCGTGGGCGTCAATCTGGAGCACGGTCAGGTCCGGGAACTTGCGCGCGGCAGCGGAGACCAGCGGCGCCGTAAGGGAATGCTCGCCGCCCAGCACCACGGGGAATTTCCCGTCGTTCAGGAGGTTCAGTTCGGTGGTGTGCAGCTCAGCAAAGACTTTTTCGAGTGGGCCCTCCTGGGTGTCCATGGGATGGAGGGTGGCGATGCCGCATTTGAGGAACGTCTCGCAAGCGAGCTCCTCGTCATAGAGTTCCATGTTGCGGCTGGCGGCGATGATGGCGGCCGGGCCGTTGCGCGTGCCGGCCATGTAGGTGGTGGTGCGCTCCAGCGGCACGGGGAAAATCACCGCGCGCGAACTTTCGTAGCGCGAATATCCACCGGGCAAGGCGCCGAAATTGTCGGGCGGTGCGAGGGTGTAGGTTTTCATCTGTGGAAAAGTCCTCCGGGCAGAACCGGCTTCCGTCTCCTTGGTTTCAGTTTTTCCTTTCCGTGCGACGCACTTTTGTAATATCAATAGCGGCGAGACGCAAACAAAAAATCCCGCGAAGGAAGCAGGCGGGAGGGGAAACGGAGACGCATGGCCAAGAAAACGGCAACGGGACGCATCCTGCACGACCCGGTGAAAGACCGCCTGCGGCCCATCTACCCGCTGGACCTCGCGAAGTGCCGGACCGTTGACCAACTGGTGCGGGCCATGGGCAACACCGCCTTTACCGGGCGGCAGGTGGGCGACGGCGCGGACGTCCTGGAGGCCATGGCGCGGGACAAAGACTGCTTCGTGGTGATGACCCTGGCCGGGGCGCTGACCGTGGCCAAGATGGGGCTCATTTTCTGCGATCTGGTGGAATCGGGGGTCGTCAACGCCATCGTCTCCACGGGCGCGCTGATGGCCCACGGGCTGGTGGAGGCCACCGGGCGCTCGCATTTCCGCTACGACCAGAAGATGAGCGACCGCACGCTGTTCCGCGCCGGCTACAACCGCGTCTATGACTCGCTCGAGCCGGAAGTGAACCTGGACCTTGTGGAAGAGGTGGTGGAGCACATCCTGGAAGACTGGGACCCCGACGAGGTCGTTTGCAGTTGGAAGCTGCACCAGCGCATCGGGGCGCTGCTGCACCGCACGGCCAAAGGGCGGGGCATCCTGAAGTCGGCCTACGAGCACAACGTGCCGGTGTTCGTGCCGGCGTTCACCGACTCCGAGCTGGGCATTGACTTCGCGCTGCACAAGATCACGCGGCAGCGCAAGGGCCTGCCGGTGTTGCGCTATGACCCGTTCGAGGACTTCGAGAAATTTGCCAACACGATGATGGCCACCAGGCGCATGGGCATCTTCACCGTCGGCGGAGGCGTGCCGCGCAACTGGGCGCAGCAGTTCGGAGTGTATGCGGAACTGCTCTCGCGGCGCGGCTATGAGAAGCTGCCTCTGAAACGCTACCACTACGGCCTGCGCATCTGCCCGGAGCCGGTGCACTGGGGCGGGCTCTCCGGCAGCACCTACACGGAAGCGGTGTCGTGGGGCAAGTTCGTGCCGCCGGAAGAGGGCGGACGTTTCGCCGAAGTGCTGGACGACGCCACCGTGGCGCTGCCGCTGCTGGCCGGCGCCGTGCTTGAGCGCATCGGGTATTTCAAGGGGAAGCGCATCAAGAAGCGCTTTTCGGCCTAGACAGAAACAGCCTCCAGGAAGGGCACCACTGCGATTGAATCTTAGGGAGACGCGCGTCTTCAGTCGTCTTCGCCGATCATCACCGCGGAGGCCAGCACGGTGCTCCACAGGCCCCGCTTGTCGCCCACTGCGGACTGCGTCACGTTCATGGTGCGCACGATGCGGTTGGAAATGCGGTAGACCTCTTTTTTCTCATCCCACGACAAATCCGGATCGAATTCCACGTTCAGCGTGGTGGCCAGCATTTCCGCGGCAAGTTCTTCGGCGTATTCGCCGGCCACTTCTTCGGTCTCCCCGAAGGAATGATGCTCGGAAAGGTAGCCGAACATGGACTTGTCCGCCGGGAGGGCCACGCCAATGCTGGCCGCGATCAGCCGGTGCGGCTCGCGCGTGGAGTTTTCGCTGATTACGCAGAAGGCCACCTGGCCGGGCTTGAGGTGCTTCAGTCCTTCGCTGCGGGAGATGAGCTTGCAGCCGGGCGGAAAGATGGAAGAGACGCGCACGATGTTGCACGCCGCGATGCCGGCGTTGCGCAGGGCCAGCTCGAAGCTGGAAAGCCGCTCGCGGTGTTTTCCGACGCCCTTGGTGAGGAAAATCTTTTTCGCGACGAAGGCCATTTAATCTGCCGGAGTAGTCACTGTGGCGACCGCTTTCGATGGTGCAGTGCGTTGCATCGCAAAAACTTTTTCGCGTCGCAATTTAGCAAGCGTGAAAATCAGTGTCAACACCTTTATCCACAAATTTTTGTGCGACGAAGAGCGCGGCGCGAGGGAATTCGGCGTTACGGCCCGCCGGATCTGTCCGCGTCGCGCTGGCGCGCTTCGCGAACCAGCCCCTCGAAGGCTTCGCGGGGCAGAATCCGCCAGTTCCCGTTGTTCTCAACGGGGATGACGCGGCGGCGGCTGACGTATTCGATGATCAGTTCGCGCACCTCGACGGGAGAGCGATAGACGACGGGCAGGCCGCGCAGCACGTCGTAACGCCCGCCCCCCGCGTAGCGGTAGTTGTTCAGTGCCACGCGGAGCTTCACCGCGGCGTCCAGCGGCCGGCCCTTGTAGCGCAGTTCGCGGATGCGCTCGCCCACCGGACGAGTGAGGTCCATGCTGTACTCCACCCCTTCGGCGCAATCTGCGTTGTAGCCGGGCAGGCGGATGCGCTCGCCTTCCTTGAACGGCCAGGCGGGGAAGAAGCTGGCCGCGTGCTCCAGCACGGCGCGGAGCTGCGCTCCGTTCATCTCCACGGTGTACAGCGTGTTCTCGTAAAGATAGAGGCCGGCAATCTGGCGCAACGTGACCTGGCCTTCCGGAATGCGCAGGCGCGGAAAGAACATGGTGGCCAGCGAGACATCGGCCTTGCCGTAGTCCATCTGCACTTTGTGGATCAGGTCCACCAGCGGATGGTCCTCGTAGCGCGCCGTGATGCCCTCCAGCGCGCGCGCCGAGGTGGCGATGGGCGTGTCGAGATATTTCTGCGTGGCTTCGTGGTAGGGCTGCGCGAGTTTCAGGATCTCGGCATCAGCCGCCACCGCGTCGGTGACGGGAATCAGCGTCGTCCGCTTGGAGGCCACGCGCCAGGCGCCGCGGGCGTCGCGCTCCAGTTCCACGTCGGCGCGGGCCAGCGACTGTCCCCAGTTTTTCGCCTGCACGACCGCTGCGCCGCCGATGACTTTTTCGGCCAGTTCGCGGTGCGAGTGGCCGAAGAAGATCACGTCAATGCCGGGCACCTGCTCGGCCAGCGCCCAGATGGCGTTTTCGTAGTCCATCTGGTCCGAAAACGGTTCGCCGGTCTGCGGATCGCGCTCCATGCCGGAGTGCGCGATCACCACCACGAGGTCGGCCTTCTGGCGCACTGCGGGCATCACGCGCTTGGCCGCGTCCACGATGGACTCGAATTCGTAGCCGCGGTAGTGCGCGGGGACTTCCCAGCGCGGCACACCGGGCGTGATGAAGCCGACGATGGCCACGCGCACGCCGGCCACTTGCTTGAGGATGTACGGCTGAAAAACTTCCGCCCCGGACTTGTACGTCTGGCGGATGTTGGCGGCCAGCCAGGGGAAGCGGGATTCCTTTTTGGCTTTCCACAGGACCTCGAGGCCGAAGTTGAATTCGTGGTTACCCACGGCCATGGCGTCGTAAGCGAGGGCGTTCATCACCGCCACGGTCGGGTTCGGCTTCGAGGTATCCCGGCGGGCGAAGTAGTAGGCCAGCGGCGTGCCCTGGATGGTGTCCCCGGAATCGAGCAGCAGCACGTTGGGCTGCTTCGCGCGGACCTCCTTCACCAGGGTGGCGATCTTGGCCAGGCCGCGGTTGGCCGGTTGGTCGGTGTAGTAATCTATCGGATAGATATTGCCGTGCAGGTCGGTCGTGCCCAGCAGCGTAATGGAAACGCGCTCCGGAGACGCGCCGCTGGTGAGATACAGCGCCGCCGCGAGAACGCCGACAACACAGACTCTGAGGAAGGAACGCCGCGGGAGTTTCACGGCTCAGGATACCGGGCAGAGTTTCAAGCAGCGGCCGATCTGGTTGCCGACGGCCACCAGTTCGCTCAAATCTTTCGGGCTGAAGTCGGGGCCGGCGGTGGCCAGGGTTTTGCCTTTGCGCGACACCTGAATGACGCCGATGATCTTGTTCTCGGCGGTGATGGGCACGCTCATGATTTTCTGGATGGGGTCGCCGCGCTGCTCGCCCAGCGGCACGGCCTCGAAGACGGTGGAATGCTTGGCGATGGCGAAGTTGTTGATCACTTCGGGGCGCTTGTCGCGGGCCGTGCGCGCGGCCAGCGCGGTGGTGCTGGTGATGGGGATGGTGCCGATGTTCTGCAGCTTGGTCGGCACCACGAACTTCAGGAACTTGTCATTGAGAATCAGCGCCAGCACGGCTACTTCGTCATCTTTCACGCTGAATGCTTTGGCGATCTGAACCGCCAGCTTCCCCAGCGTCGCCACCTCCACGGGGCTGCCGGTTTTCACCAGCTCGTCCACGATCTTGGTCAGATCCGCGACCAGCTTCTCTGTACTCATCCAGCTCCCTCCCACCGCGCACAAGCGAGGCCATATTATAGCCAAAACCCGGCAAGGCCAATCCCCATTTTGAGCTGGCGGGGCTTCCTGCCATTCGAGCCGGCGGCCGCTCTGCCGGGTTGCATGTGACCGCAAACTTGATAGACTAGGCGCGGCACCGCCTGCGGGGCGGCTGGCGCTGCGGCGAGACACCTCGCAGCCTGAGTCGCACAGGGCGGATGCAGTCGCAGCTTTTGCCGCGCAATCATCACGCGAGGAAATGCACTACCACCTCCACAAACAGCAGACGGAGCAGTTCGCAACCCGCTCTTCATCCCGTTCCACTTGCAGGGTGCTGAAAAAGTCCTTTTCGTTGTCATCCCGAGCGAAGCGAGGGATCTGCTTTTCGCAGCTCGCCAGGAAAACAGCAGATTCCTCGTCGTCCCGGCAAGCCGGGCCTCCTCGGAATGACACCGCGAGGATTCTTCAGCATCCTGCTCGAAGAAGGAGAACGCTATGAGTGTGCTTGCTCCCAGTACCGTGGCGGTCGCCAGGCCCGCTGCCGCCTCGCGTCTGGCGCGGATCTTCACTTCCTCCATCGGGCTGAAGCTGGTCATGGCCGTGACCGGCGTGATCCTGTGCGGCTTCGTGCTCGGGCACATGGCCGGCAATCTGACCGCGTTCAAGGGAGCCGCGGCCATCAACGCCTACGGCGCAGCGCTGCGCAAGTTCCCCGCGCTGCTTTGGGCCGTGCGCCTGGGCTTGCTGGTGAACACCGGACTCCACGTCTGGGCCTACCTGATGCTGACCGGGCGAAGCTGGAAGGCGCGCAACACAGGTTACCGGGTCACGGCGTACAAGGAGTCGAGTTTTGCCTCGCGCACCATGCGCTGGACTGGGCCGATCCTCGCCGCGTTCGTTGTCTATCACCTGCTGCACCTCACCACCGGCACCGTGCACCCGGACTTCCGCTCCGGCGACGTGTACCACAACCTGGTGACCGGGCTGCAAGTGCAGTGGGTCGCGGTCTTCTACATTGTAGCCATGGTGTGTCTCGCACTGCACGTGTTCCACGGGGTGTGGAGCCTGTTTCAGTCGCTGGGCGTCAGCCAGCCGCGCTACGGCTCCTTCGGGCGGAAGCTAGCCACGCTGTTCACAATTGTCGTCGTGGGCGGCTTCCTGCTCGTACCCCTGGCTGTGCTGGCCGGAATCCTCAAGTAAGGAAGGCGGGCCATGGAATTCAAGGCGAATGTTCCTTCAGGACCCATCGAGCAGAAGTGGACCAAGCACAAGTTCGACATGAAGCTGGTGAACCCGGCCAACAAGCGGAAGTACACGGTGATCGTGGTGGGGTCGGGGCTGGCGGGGGCCTCCGCGTCGGCCTCGCTGGCGGAGCTGGGCTACAACGTGAAGTGTTTCTGCTACCAGGACACGCCGCGGCGCGCGCACTCCATCGCCGCGCAGGGCGGTATCAACGCGGCCAAGAATTACCAGAACGACGGCGACAGCGTATTCCGGCTCTTCTACGACACGGTCAAGGGTGGAGACTTCCGCGCGCGGGAAGCCAATGTGTACCGCCTGGCCGAGGTGTCGGTGAACATCATTGACCAGTGCGTGGCCCAGGGCGTGCCCTTCGCGCGGGAGTATGGCGGGATGCTGTCCAACCGCTCATTCGGCGGGGCGCAGGTGTCGCGCACCTTCTACGCGCGCGGGCAGACCGGCCAGCAATTGCTGCTCGGCGCCTACCAGGCGCTGATGCGACAGGTGGGGCTGGGCGCGGTGCAGATGTTCACGCGCCACGAGATGCTGGAGCTGGCCGTAATCAACGGCCGCGCGCGCGGCATCGTCACCCGCGACATGGTTACCGGCGCGATTGAATCGCACGTGGCCGACGCCGTCGTTTTGGCCACCGGCGGCTACGGTACCGTGTTCTATCTGGCCACCTACGCAAAGGGCGCCAACGGCACCGCCATCTGGCGCGCCTACAAGAAAGGCGCGGCGTTCGCCAACCCCTGTTTCACGCAGATCCATCCCACCTGCATCCCGGTGACCGGCGAGCACCAGAGCAAGCTGACGCTCATGTCGGAGTCTCTGCGCAACGACGGGCGCATTTGGGTGCCCAAGAAAAAGGGCGACACTCGTCCTCCCAGCCAGATCCCCGAAGATGAGCGGGACTACTACCTGGAGCGCAAGTACCCCAGCTACGGAAACCTCTCGCCGCGGGACATCTCCTCGCGCGCGGCCAAGGAGGTATGCGACGAGGGCCGCGGCGTGGGGCCCACCGGCCTGGGCGTTTATCTCGACTTCTCCGACGCAATTCAGCGCCTGGGCCAAGACACCATCCGCGAACGCTACGGCAACCTCTTCGACATGTACGAGCGCATCACCGCCGAGGACCCCTACAAGGTGCCCATGCGCATTTTTCCGGCCACGCACTACACCATGGGCGGGCTGTGGGTGGACTACAACCTGATGTCCACCATCCCGGGCCTCTTCGTGCTCGGCGAGGCCAATTTCTCCGATCACGGCGCGAACCGCCTGGGCGCCAGCGCGCTGATGCAGGGCCTCGCGGATGGATATTTCGTCATCCCCTACACCATTGGCAACTACTTCGCTGCCACCGAGTTTGAAAAGGTCGGCACCGACCACGCCGCCTTCAAGGAAGCGGAGATCTGGGTGGCGGCGCGCATCAAGAAGCTGCTGGGCATCAACGGCACACGCAGCGTGGACTCTTTCCACCGCGAACTGGGCGATATCATGTGGAACTATTGCGGCATGGCCCGCAACGAGCGCGGACTGAAGACGGCCTTGCAGAAAATCCCCGCCCTGCGTGAGCAGTTCTGGAAAAACCTGCGCGTGCTGGAGACCAACGAAGAGATCAACCAGTCCCTGGAAAAAGCCGGGCGGGTGGCCGACTTCCTGGAGCTGGGCGAACTGATGTGCCTGGACGCGCTGGAGCGCCGCGAATCCTGCGGGGCGCACTTCCGCGAGGAGTTCCAGACGGAAGAGGGCGAAGCGCGGCGCGACGACGAAAACTTCTGCCACGTGGCCGCATGGGAATACACCGGTGACGCGAAGACGCCCCTCCGCCACGTGGAGCCGCTCGAGTTCGAGTACCTGCCGCTGCAAACCCGCAGCTACAAGTAAAACGGTTCCTCGCGAAAGGGAGAAAGCACGCATGGCCGCAACAACCGGAAAAACCATCAACCTGAGGCTGCACGTCTGGCGGCAGAAAAACCGCGTGGCGCAAGGACGCTTCGTGGACTACGAGGCCAGGGACATCAGCACGGACATGTCCTTCCTGGAGATGCTGGACGTGCTAAACGAGCGGCTGATTGCCAGGGGCGAGGAACCCATCGCCTTCGACCACGACTGCCGCGAAGGCATCTGCGGGCAGTGCGGCATTGTCATCAATGGCCACCCCCACGGGCCGCGCGGCGCCACCACCACGTGCCAACTGCACATGCGCAGCTTCCAGGACGGTGACGAGTTGACGCTCGAGCCCTTGCGCGCCAACGCCTTCCCGGTGCTCAAGGATCTCGTCGTGGACCGCGGCGCCTTCGACCGCATTATCGCCGCAGGAGGGTTTATCTCCGCGCCGACGGGAAATGCGCCGGAGGCCAACGCAATTCTGGTGCCCAAGCCCGACGCGGAGCTGGCCATGGACGCTGCGGCGTGCATCGGCTGCGGGGCCTGCGTGGCGGCGTGTCCCAACGGTTCGGCCATGCTCTTCGTCGCCGCGAAAATCTCGCACCTCGGCTTGTTGCCGCAGGGCCAGCCGGAACGCATTCGCCGCGCGCTTTCCATGGTGGCCAAGATGGACGAGGAAGGCTTCGGCACCTGCACCAACCACGGGGAATGCGAAGCGGCCTGTCCCAAGGAAATCCGCCTGGAATTCATCGCCCGCATGAACCGCGATTACTTGAAGGCCGCGCTGTTCTCCAAACCCGAACGCAAAGCAGTCTCCGCAGCGCCTTAACCGCGCGCTTACAATTTCGCCTGCAATTCCGCTTTCCAGCCTGTGCGGCACGCAACTCTAGCGCAGCACCTGTAGGGGCGGGCTTTAGCCCGGCGCCCTGGCATCCCGAGTCCCGAACCTTCGGGACGAAGGATCTTTCCGGCCTGTGCGGCACGCAACTCTAGCGCAGCACCTGTAGGGGCGGGCTTTAGCCCGGCGCCCTGGCATCGTGAGTCCCGAACTTTCGGGACGAAGGATCTTTCCAGCCTGTGCGGCACGCAACTCTAGCGCAGCACCTGTAGGGGCGGGCTTCAGCCCGGCGCCCTGGCATCCTGAGTCCCG
>Ga0073934_10000481_pt1 | contig 114531 bp, 105 predicted proteins | sample LarsenN4metaG_FD_76834 | JGI IMG/M metagenome (GOLD analysis project Ga0073934, IMG submission 76834) | Hot spring sediment bacterial and archeal communities from British Columbia, Canada, to study Microbial Dark Matter (Phase II) - Larsen... ...
CGACGACCTGCGCTCGGTCGTGCTCGGCGCCGACGGCGCGTTCGCAGGCATGGCCAAGGACGCGGTGTTCGTCGACAACACCACCGCCTCGGCCGCGATCGCGCGCGAGCTGTACGCCGAAGCGCGCAAGCGCGGCCTGCACTTCATCGACGCACCGGTCTCCGGCGGCCAGGCTGGCGCGGTCAACGGGCAGCTCACGGTGATGTGCGGCGGCGATGCGGCGGTGTTCGAGCGCATCCGGCCGGTCGCGATGGCCTATGCGAAAGCGGTCACGCTGATCGGGGCGAGCGGATCGGGCCAGCTCGCCAAGATGGTCAACCAGATCTGCATCGCGGGCCTGCTCCAGGGCCTGTCGGAAGGAATCAACTTCGGGCTGGCCGCCGGACTCGACATGAAGCTCGTGCTGCAGGTGATCGGCAAGGGGGCTGCGCAGAGCTGGCAGATGGACAACCGCGGCACGACGATGGTCGACGACAAATTCGACTTCGGCTTCGCCGTGGACTGGATGCGCAAGGACCTCGGCCTGTGCGTCGACGAGGCGCGGCGCAACGGCGCGCCGCTGCCGGTGACCGCGCTCGTCGACCAGTTCTATGCCGACGTGCAGGCGATGGGCGGCGGGCGTTGGGACACGTCATCGCTGATCCGCCGCCTGCGGCGCAAGAAGTAGGTCCGACGGAGCGACGGACCGCCACGTGCACCGGTTCGCCGTTCGACCGGAACGCACAATCCGCCCGAAGCGCCGATGGACGCAGATCTCAGCCAGTCGCTCGCCGAGCTGCGCCCTGCGCTGCTGAAGATCGCGCGACTGCAGCTTCGCAACGACACCTGGGCCGAGGACGTCGTCTCGGAGACGCTGATCGCAGCGCTCGAAGGCGCGGGCAAGTTCGCCGGCCAGTCGCAGCTGAAGACGTGGGTCGTCGGGATTCTCAAGCACAAGATCATCGATCACTTCCGCCGCGCGGCGCGCGAAGTGTCGGCCGACGCGCAGGTCGAAGCCGCCGAGGTCGAAACCTTCGACGAGTTGTACCTCCCGGAAGGACACCGGATCGATCCGCCGCTCGACTGGGGCGACCCCGAGGACGCGCTTTCGCGCACGCAGTTTTTCGAGATCCTGCAGCTCTGCGTCGACCGGCTGCCGGTCAATCTCGGCCGCGTGTTCATGATGCGCGAATGGCTCGAGTTCGAAACCGCGCAGATCTGTAAAGAGCTCGCGATCACGTCGACCAACTGCTTCGTGATGCTTTTTCGCGCGCGGATGCGGCTTCGGGAGTGCCTCGAATCGAACTGGTTCGGGAAGGTGCAATCAGGATGATCAAGCGACTGACCCGAATCACCTGCCGGCAGGCGCATGTCCTGCTTTCGGAGCGGATGGACCGGCCGCTGTCGCCGCTCGGCCGCTATCGCCTGTATCTGCATCTGAAGGCGTGCGACCTCTGTTCGCGAGTCGACCGTCAGTTCGACCTGATGCGCCGCGCGATGCGCCGGCTCGGCGAATGAGCCGGTGAACCTGCCCACGGTGCGCCGGTCGGAAGCAAAGGCGCCGCTGGGCGTGCGTATCGGCGAGCGTGTGCGGCAGATGAGATCAACCGATTCGATGGCGACAGCAGGCGGCGCTGGGCCGGCCTTCGGGCCGGCCCTCGTTCGCGATCGCAGCGCAGTGACGCGGGCGTCGGCGCGAAGCCTTGCGCCGGCGCCCGCTTTCAGTCGCGGGGAACTACTGCATCGCCGCGAACCGGTGCGCGGCTGCGCGGCCGGCCGCGGCGATCTGTGCCTCCTGAGCGGGCGTGGCGATCGGCGGACTCGCCTCGCCGCCGCTTCCGTAAACGCCGAGACGGATCGCTTCGAGCAGTTCGGCTTGCACCTCGCCCCGTGTACGCATCGACGGCTGCGCGGCAACCAGCGGACTGGCCTCGCCGAACCGGTGCAGTTCGCCGCGCGCCAGCGCCGCATCGCGCTCGGCTCGCACCTCGGCACGCGTGCGCGTCGACGGCTGCGCCGCGACCAGCGGACCGGCCTCGCCGAACCGGTGCAGTTCACCGCGCGCCAGCGCCGCATCGCGCTCGGCTCGCACCTCGGCGCGCGTCAGGCCGGCACCGGATCGAGCGGAGTTCTCGGAGGCATACACCCCTACGTTGCCGCCGCCCGCGTGGGCGGCGAAGGACAACGCCGCGAGCGACAGCGCGGCCACGACTTTCGACTTCGACATCTGCAATCTCCTTAGATCGTTCGAGAAAGGTTGGACGTTGGATGAGCAGCGCAACAGCACGCCTCGCCAGATTTCCTGGCCCGGACGCCCACGCGCCCGGCATCAGTCGCCGCGGCGCCGCGTTCATTACGGAACCGCTCCGGGAAAATTCGAAGCCGTTCACCGTAAGCGATTGAGCCGAACGACGACAAAGGGCATCGTGTGGAGAGAACGCCGTCTCGCAGCACCGCTCCGTTCAGCGCGGGGCTCGAATCGCAGGGTCGGCGCGGCGCGACCGGGTCGCAGACCGCGGCCTGGAGATCGCGCGCATCACCGAGGCTGACCCGCATCCAACTCGCCGTCGATTGAACAACGCTGCACTCGAACAACGCTGCACTCAACGAGAAACGAACCAAAGGGCCCTGGAGACCGACTCGATGCACGCCACCCTGCCGCTGCTGAAGGCCACCGACTTCCCCGCACTGCGCCGGCGCGCGGTCGAAACGCTGCAGGTCAATCTCGGCTACACCTGCAACCAGACCTGCGTGCACTGCCACGTGAACGCGGGCCCGAACCGCACCGAGCAGATGGGCCGCGCGACGATCGACCTCGTGCTCGACGTGCTGGCGGCGAAGGACATCCGCACGCTCGACCTCACCGGCGGCGCGCCGGAACTGAACCCGCACTTCCGCGACCTGGTGCGCGAAGCGCGCGCGCTCGGCGTGCACGTGATCGACCGCTGCAACCTGACGATCCTGTTCGAACCCGGGCAGGAAGACCTCGCCGACTTCTTCGCCGCCCACGAGGTGGAGGTCGTCGCTTCGCTGCCCTGCTATCTGGAAGAAAACGTCGACCGCCAGCGCGGCAAGGGCGTGTTCGACAAGAGCGTGCGCGCGCTGCAGAAACTGAACGCGCTCGGCTACGGCACGCGGCTGCCGCTCGCGCTCGTCTACAACCCGCAGGGGACGTCGCTGCCGCCGGACCAGGGCAAGCTCGAAGCCGATTACCGCCGCCTGCTCGGCGAGCGCCACGGCATCGTGTTCACGCGCCTGTACGCGCTGGCCAACATGCCGATCGCGCGCTTCGGCTCCACGCTGATCAGCAAGGGCCAGTTCCGCGACTACATGGCGCTGCTGCGCGCCGCGCACCGCGCCGAGAACGTCGAGCACGTGATGTGCCGCACGCTCGTTTCGGTCGACTGGCAGGGTTTCCTGTACGACTGCGACTTCAACCAGATGCTCGGGCTGCCGCTGCGCGAGGGCGGACGCGGCCATGGCCGGCTGCACCTCGAGGACTGGCTCGAACTGGACCTCGCCGACAACCCGATCGTCGTCGCCGATCACTGCTACGGCTGCACCGCCGGGCAGGGATCGAGCTGCGGCGGGGCGCTGGCGTGAGCACGCCCGGACGCAGTTGCCCGCCGCACTACGGCTATTCGCCGCGCGCCTTCGCGCGGCCGCCGCAGATCGCGGCCGAGACGCTGTACGTGATCGGCGGTCTGTACGGCAATCCGTACGCGCTCGATGCGATCGACGCGATGGCGGCGACCGAGGCCGTCGCCCCGATGCGCGTGTTCAACGGCGATTTCCACTGGTTCGACGCCGAGGCTGCCCTGTACGCCGAGATCCAGCAGCGCGTGCTCGCATGTGTCGCGCTGCGCGGCAACGTCGAGACCGAGCTCGCCGCAGACGACGATGCCGCCGGCTGCGGCTGCGCGTATCCGCAGTCGGTGCCCGACGACGATGTGGAGCGCAGCAACGCGATCCTGGCGCGCCTGCGCGGCATCGCGCAGGCAGCGGACGGCGACCGCTGCTCGCGGCGGCGGCTCGGCGCATTGCCGATGCACGCGGTGGCGCAGGTCGGCGACGCGCGCATCGCGATCGTCCACGGCGACGCGTGGGCACTCGCCGGCTGGCGCTTCGCGCACGACAGCCTGCACGACGACGCGCGCACCGCGCAGCTCGCCGGCGCGCTCGAACTCGGCGCGGTCGACGGCTACGCGTGCAGCCATACCTGCGCGCCGGCGCTCAAAGCCTTCGAGCGCGGCTTCGTGATCAACAACGGCGCGGCCGGCATGGCCAATTTCGCCGGCACGACCTACGGCGTGCTGACGCGGATCTCGACGCGCGGGCTGCCGCGCGCGCTCCAACGCCTGCGCTTGTACGGCCTGTTCGACGCCGGCTGCTTCGTCGATGCGCTGAAGATCGAATTCGATCTCGCGGCGTGGCTCGCGCGCTTCGACGCGATCTGGCCGGCCGGTTCGCCGGCCGCGATCTCGTATCGCCGGCGCATCGTCGAAGGACCCGCGTTCACGATCGACCACGCGCTCGGCCGCGCACCGGCCGCGGTCTGCCGCCCCGCCGCTGCGTAAGATCGGCGCCGACGCGTCGACCACTGCCCGGCGCGACCTGAAAGTCGCGCAGCGGCTCTCGAAACTCCCCTCTCCCGCGCGCGGGAGAGGGGCGGGGGTGAGGGTTAGCGCCGACCTGCCGCTGGCAAGGAGATCCGATGGACAAGAAACGGCTCGTGCTGCTCGCCGTCGTCGTGGCGGCGATCGCGGCGTTCTTCGCCTTCGATCTGAAGCAGTACCTGACGCTCGAGTTCTTCCAGGCGAGCCGGGCCAAGATCGATGCCTACTACGCCGCGCATCCGCTGCGGGCGATCGCGATCTACTTCGCGATCTACGTCGCGGTCACCGCGCTGTCGCTGCCGGGCGCGGTGATCATGACGCTCGCCGGCGGCGCGATCTTCGGCCTCGTCGTCGGCACGATCGTCGTGTCGTTCGCCTCCAGCATCGGCGCCACGCTCGCCTTCCTCGCCGCGCGCTTCCTGCTGCGCGACTGGGTGCAGGGCCGCTTCGGCGACCGGCTGCAAGCGATCAACGACGGCGTACGCAGGGAGGGCGCGTTTTATCTCTTCGCGCTGCGGCTGGTGCCGATCTTTCCGTTCTGGCTGATCAACCTCGCGCTGGCGCTGACCCCGATGCGCGCGCGCACGTTCTACTGGGTGAGCCAGCTCGGCATGCTCGCCGGGACCATCGTCTACGTGTACGCGGGCACGCAGCTCGGGCAGTTCCGCCTGTCGGCCGGGCTGATCGCCGCGTTCGTGCTGCTGGGCGTCTTCCCGCTCGCCGCCAAGCGCGCGCTGGCGGCGCTCGAGTCGCGGCGCGTCTATGCGAAATGGCAGGACAGGCGGCCGGCGAAGTACGACTACAACCTGGTCGTGATCGGCGCGGGCAGCGCGGGACTCGTGTCCGCGTACATCGCCGCCGCGACCAAAGCCAAGGTCGCGCTGGTCGAAAGACACCGGATGGGCGGCGACTGCCTGAACACCGGCTGCGTGCCGAGCAAGGCGCTGATCCGCTCGGCGAAGCTCTTGTCGCACATCGCGCGCAGCCGCGAGTTCGGCATCCGGCGCGCGGTGGCCGAGTTCGACTTCGCCGACGTGATGGAGCGCGTCGCGCGCGTCGTGAAGACCGTCGAGCCGCACGATTCGATCGACCGCTACACGAAGCTCGGCGTCGAGTGCCTGATCGGCAACGCGAAGATCACCTCGCCGTGGACGGTCGAGGTGGCGACCGCCGCCGGCACGAAGACGCTCGCCACCAAGGCGATCGTGATCGCCGCCGGCGCGCGCCCGTTCGTGCCGCCGATCCCGGGACTGAAGGAAGTCGGCTATCTGACCTCCGACACGGTGTGGAACATCCGAACGTTGCCGAAGCGCCTGGTCGTGCTCGGCGGCGGGCCGATCGGGTGCGAACTGGCGCAGGCGTTCGCGCGGCTGGGAAGTCAGGTCACGCAGGTCGAGATGCTGCCGCGCATCCTGATCCGCGAGGATCCCGAGGTCTCGCAGATCGTGGCGCAGCGCTTCGAGGCGGAAGGCATCCGCGTGCTGACCGGGCACACGGCGAAGCGCTTCCTGTTGGAAGACGGCGAGCACGTGCTGATCGCCGAACGCGGCGGCGCGGACGTGCGCATCGCCTTCGACGCGGTGCTGGTCGCCGTGGGCCGCATCGCGAACACGAGCGGCTACGGACTGGAGGAGCTCGGCATCGGCACCACCGCCGCGCGCACGATCGAGACCGACGCGTATCTGCAGACGATCTACCCGAACATCTATGCGTGCGGCGACGTCGCCGGGCCGTACCAGTTCACGCACACCGCCTCGCACCAGGCGTGGTACGCGACGGTGAACGCGCTGTTCGGTCGCTTCCGGAAGTTCAAGGCCGATTACCGCGTGATTCCGTGGGCGACGTTCACCGATCCGGAGGTCGCGCGCGTGGGACTCAACGAACAGGAAGCGAAAGAGAAAAGCATCCCGCACACGGTGACCGTGTACGGCATCGACGATCTGGACCGCGCGATCGCCGACGGCGAGGCGCACGGCTTCGTCAAGGTGCTGACCAAACCAGGCACCGACAAGATCCTCGGCGTCACGATCGTCGGCGAACACGCGGCCGATCTGCTGGCCGAATACGTGCTCGCGATGAAACACGGCCTCGGCATGAACAGGATCCTCGGCACGATCCACGTCTATCCGACGATGGCGGAGGCGAACAAGTACGCGGCCGGCGCGTGGAAACGCTCGACCGTCACGCAGGGCCAGTGGGCGTTTCTGACCGCGCTGCACGCGTGGCAGCGCGGCGAGTACGGTATCGGTGCCGTGCTGGGCCAGGTCGGTGCGCTGCTCACCGACAAGCGCCCAGCCTATGCAGCGGAGGTGGAACACTCGCCGCAATGAACCCGATCGCGCGCTGGATTGGACGCAAGCTCGCCGACTACCTGACCCGGCCGGTCGGCGCGTCGAGCGCGACGACCAGCGACCCGGATGCGCTCGCCGCGGCGCTGCAACCGGGCGACGTGCTGCTGGTCGAGGGCAACACGCGCATCAGCGCGGCGATCAAGTACCTCACGCAATCGACCTGGTCGCACGCGACGCTGTACGTCGGCCGCCGGCCCGAGCTGCCCGCGATCGACGGCGAGCCTGCCGAGCTGATCGAGGCGGACCTCAAGCACGGCGTACGCGCGGTCGCGCTGTCGATGTACGCGACGCTGCACACGCGCATCTGCCGCCCGGTCGGGCTGACCGACGAGGATCGCGAACGCGTGATCCGTTTCGCGATCGAGCGGATCGGCTACCGCTACGACCTGCGCAACGTCTTCGACCTCGCGCGCTACCTGCTGCGCACGCCGCCGGTGCCCGCGCAGTACCGCCGGCGGCTGCTCGCGCTCGGCAGCGGCGATCCGACGCGCGCGATCTGCTCGACGCTGATCGCGCAGGCGTTCCAGTCGGTCCGCTACCCGATCCTGCCCGAAGTCACGCGCGAGAAGCTCGCCGATCCGCATTGCAGCCAGTGCTACCGCGAATACCTGCATATCCGTCACCACAGCCTGTACGCGCCGCGAGATTTCGACATCTCGCCGTACTTCCGCATCGTCAAACCGACGCTCGAGCGCGGCTTCGACTACCGTCGGCTGCAGTGGGCGGATCGCATCGAAGGCGCGGAACCGGCGCTCATTACGGCGCGTGGCGCCACGCGCGAACCCGCGCGGCCGACCACGCACTGAAGCCACTAACCCCCGGAGGCCCACAATGCCGTATCGCCCCCGTTTCGCCGCCCTGCTCGCTCTCACCGTTGCGCTGCTCGCACTCATGGCGGCGGACGCGCGCGCGCAGTTCGACCACACGCACGCGGCGTGGACCGCGCTGCTGCGCAAGCACGTCCGCATCGCGGCCGACGGCAACAGCTCGCGCGTCGATTACAAGGGCTTCGCGGCCGACCGCGCGCAGTTGCAGGCGTTCCTGAAAACGCTGTCGGCCGTCGGCGCGGACGAGTACGCGCAGTGGAGCAAGCCGCAGCAGTTCGCGTTCCTCGCCAACGCGTACAACGCGTTCACGGTCGAGAAGATCCTGACGCGCTATCCGAACCTGAAGTCGATCCGCGACTTCGGCATCGTGTTCGGCAATCCGTGGAAGGACCGCTTCTTCACGCTGCTCGGCAAACCACAGCATCTGGACGGAATCGAGCACGAGACGATGCGCGCGCCCGGCGTGTTCGACGAGCCGCGCGTACACGTCGCGGTGAACTGCGCGTCGATCGGCTGCCCGATGCTCGGCCGCGAGGCCTTCACCGCAGAGAAGCTCGACGCGCAGCTCGAAGACCTGATGCGGCGCTTCCTGTCCGACCGCACGCGCAACCGCTTCAATGCGCAAACGAAAACGCTCGAGCTGTCGCAGCTTTTCGACTGGTATGCGGACGACTTCAAGAAGGGCGGCAAGCGCTTCCTCGGCTATCGGCGCTTCACGTCGCTCGCCGAGCTCGGCGCGCGTTATGCCGAACAGCTCGCCGACACGGAGGCCGACCGCGCCGCGCTGCGCGCGGGCAGCGCGCCGATCCGGTTCATCGAGTACGACTGGTCGCTGAACGACGCGAAGTGAAGCCGCCATGCTCCGGTGTCGCGCGCGCTGCTAACCTCGCGCCGCCATGTCGGACGCGCCTTCACTCGAATCTGCCGTCGCCGATCACCGCGCACGCAACGCGCGCGCCGACGATGTCGCCCGGACCGCGCTCGCGCTCGGCATGGTCGGCGCGCTCGGCGAAGAACTCCTCGCGCTGCTGGTCGCGTCGAGCGACTACCGGCTCGTGCACGTCGGCGTCACGCACCCGATCGGCTCGGCCACCTCGCGCTTCCGGCCGTGGGTCGTCGGTCAGGGTGTCGTGGTCGCGGACGACGCGTACGTCTGCCTCGCGGGGCCGGAGACGTTCGTGCCCGCCGGCTCGCCGTTGCGCGCGTTCGCGCCGGGCGAGCTGCTCGAAGCGGCGCGGATTGCGCGCGACTGCGGCGCGCGCCGGCTCGTCGTCGTCGCGCCGCTCGATGCGTTGCTGCAGATGAGCGCGGCGGCGTCGACGATCGCCAGCGCCGACGAGATCGAGCTGGCACGCATGGGCTTCGAGTCCGTGCTGATCGTCCGGCCGACCGCGGCCGACGACACGCGGCCCGCCGGCCGCTGGCTCGCACGGCTCGTCCGCGCAGCCGGCCGGGCGCTCGCCGACATCATGCTGCCGACCTATGCGCGCGCGCTGTCGGCCAAGACGGCGGCGCGCGCGATCCTCGAAGCCGCCCGCAATCCGCGGCCGGGCGTGACCGTGCTCGGCGCGCGCGACCTGCTCGCGATCGTCGAAGCGAAGTGGCCCGACCTCGCGCCAAAGCGGCGGAAACTGCGCTGACGGCGGATGCGACCGATTCGAACGCCGCGACAGCGGGGACACCGACAAGGACGTCGCTTTGGTTTTCTCAGCGCGCTCGGTGTCTCTGTGGTGCGTCCTTCGGCCTTCGAAATCGGAGCTTCAGCCACGGAGCACACCGACGACACGGCAAGCCGAGAGGCTTTCGCCGTGCGCTCCGTGTTGAAATACGGCCTCTCCAAAACTGAAGCATGCGTCTGGCGATCATCATTCCGGTGCTCAACGAAGCCCGCGGCATCGAAGCGGCGCTGGCCCGGCTGGAGCAATTGCGTGCGCGCGGCGCGCGTGTGATCGTCGTCGACGGCGGTAGCGGCGACGACACGGTGCGGCGTGCCGCGCCGCTGGCCGACCGCGTGATCGAGGCGCCGCGCGGCCGCGCGCTGCAGATGAACGCGGGCGCGCGCGCACCCGAAGCGGCCGACGCGGACGTGCTGCTGTTCCTGCACGCCGACACAGCGCTTCCGCCCGACGCGGACCGGATCATCTTTCGCACGCTCGCCAACTCGGATCGCTGCTGGGGCCGCTTCGACGTTTCGATCCAGGGCCGTTCGCGCTGGCTTCCCGTGATCGAGGCGCTGATGAACTGGCGCTCGCGGCTCACCGGAATCGCCACCGGCGACCAGGCGATCTTCGTCGAACGCGGCGCGTTTGTCGCGCTCGAAGGATTTGCGCCGATTCCGCTGATGGAGGACATCGAGTTCAGCAAGCGCGCCAAGCGCATCTCGCCGCCGCTCGCACTCGCCGCGCGCGTAACGACCTCGGGCCGCCGCTGGGAAAGGCACGGCGTGTGGCGCACGATCCTGCTGATGTGGCGGCTGCGGCTCGCGTATTTCTTCGGTGCCGATCCGGCCGAGCTCGCGCGCCGCTATCGCGACGCGCGGTGACGATGCCGATGCCGCTCGTCGATATCGCCGTCTTTGCCAAGGCGCCCGTCGCCGGCGAAGCGAAGACCCGGCTCGTCCCTCGGCTCGGCGCGGCGGGCGCGGCACGCCTTCAGGAACGATTGATCGAAAGCGCGCTCGAAACAGCGATCGCACTGTCCGATTCGCGCGTGACGCTGTGGGTCGCCGGCGACGCTCGGCATCCGTTCATCGCCGGCTGCGCGCAGCGCGTCGGCGTTCGGGTCCGCATCCAGCAGGGATGCGACCTCGGCGCACGGATGCTGAACGCGTTCGCCGATACACTCGCGCCCGACCGCTGCGATCGATGCCTGCTGATCGGCACCGATTGTCCGGCACTGACGACCGCGGACCTCGCGGCGGCGGCGCAAGCGCTCGCCGCGAACGACGCAGTCGTGCAGCCGGCCGAGGACGGCGGCTACGTGTTGATCGGACTGCGTGCGCCGCACGCACCGTTGTTCGAAGGAATCGAATGGGGCGGACCGAAGGTGATGCAAGCGACGCGCGAGCGCATGGCGCGGCTCGGGCTGCGCTGGTGCGAACGTCCGCCGTTGCCGGATCTCGACACGCCGGAAGACTACGAACGCGCGCTCGCGGCAGGCTGGCTCGCAGCCTAGTCGCCGCCGCGCTGCCCGCGCTCGCGCCGCTCGCGCCCGCAGCCGCCGCAACGGTCGAACTGACGCCGTTTTCCAGAGCGCCGACCGGCGCGCCGCCGGCGCCGTGGAAGCTCGCGACCTCGCCGAAGATCGCGCGCCACACGCAGTACGACATCGTCGCGCTCGACGGTGCGCACGTGCTGCGCGCGCGCGCCGATGCGTCGTACGCGAACCTCGTCCACGAGCTTGCGCCGGCGACGATCGCGACGCGGCTCGCGTGGCGCTGGCGAATCGATCAGCCGGTCGCGGGCGCCGACCTCACGCGCAAGTCCGGCGACGACGTTCCGGCGCGCGTGTGCGCGCTGTTCGATCTGCCGCTCGAGCGGCTTTCGGCGGGCGACCGCTTCCGCATCCGGCTCGGCCGCTTGCTGTTCGACCCCAAGCTGCCCGCTGCGGCGATCTGCTACGTGTGGGACGAGAAACTCGCCGCGGGCACATGGCTCGCCAACGCGTACACGGACCGCGTCCGCATGCTGGTGCTGCGGCAGGGATCGACCGGCCGCTGGTTCGACGAATCGCGCGATCTGCGCGCCGACTTCGCCGCGGCCTTTCCGGACGAGAGCAAGGGCGGCTTGCCGGCACTCGCCGCGGTCGCACTATCCGCCGACGCGGACAACACCGGAACCGCCGCACTGTCCTATTTCGGCGACGTCGTGCTGGAGACCGAGTGAAACGGCTGCTGCTCGCCGGCGGCGGCCACTCGCACGTATTCGTGCTGGACGCGCTCGCGCGCGCGCCGCTGGCCGACGTCGAAGTCACGCTCGTTTCGCCGTTCGACCGGCAGGTCTACTCGGGCATGCTGCCGGGCTGGATCACCGGCCATTACGCGATCGAACAGTGCGTGATCCCGCTCGCGCCGCTCGCGCAGCGGGCGAACGCGCGCTTCGTGCAGGCGCACGTGGCGCGGCTCGACCTCGCCGCGCGCGTCGCGTACACCGAGGCATCGGAGCCGCTGCCGTTCGACGTGATCTCGATCGCGACCGGACCGGTGATGAACCTCGATGCGATCCCCGGCCTGCGCGAGCATGCGATCGCGCTGCGGCCGATCGAATCGCTGATCCGGGCGTGGCCGCGGCTGTTCGCGCAGCTCGTCGCGCTGGCCGAGGCGGGCGAAGACGCCGGCACGGTCACGGTGCTCGGCGGCGGCGCCGGCGGCGTCGAGCTGGCGTTCGCGATCGCGCATCGCGCGCGAATCGCGTGCGTGCCGGCGCGCGTGCAGCTCGTCACCGGCAAACCGGGGCTGCTGCCGACGCTCGGCGAGGGCGTGCGCCGGCGCATCGCGCGTCTTGCACCCGCACGCGGCGTTCGGCTCATCGAAGACGACGCCGCCGAGATCACACGCCACACGGTGCTGCTCGCCGACGGCGGCGAGATCGCCTCCGATGTGACGATCGCCGCGATCGGCGCGGCCGCTGCCGACTGGCCGCGCGAAGCGGGGCTCGCCGTCGACGAGCGCGGCTTCATCGCGGTCGACGATCGGCTGCAATCGATCTCGCATCCGTTCGTCTTCGCCGCCGGCGATTGCGCGTCGATCGTCGGCCACCCGCGCCCGAAGTCGGGCGTGTACGCGGTGCGCGCCGGCCCGCCGCTGGCGCGCAACCTGATGCGCCATCTCGCCGGCAAGCGGCCGCGCCGCTACCGCCCGCAGCGCGTGGCGCTGTACCTGATCTCGACCGGTCCGCAGCACGCGGTGGCGAGCTGGGACGGCCTGAGCACCGAGGGCCGCTGGGTCTGGCGCTGGAAGGACCGCATCGACCGCCGGTTCGTCGCGCGGTACGCGGCGCACGAACCCGCGCCCGCTACGTCACCGGCGCAGGGTTGAACAGCGCCAGCGCGTTGTTCAGGCGCCAGCGCTCCGACCAGGTCTTCTCGCCGCTGGCCGCCGCCAGGATCTGGCGGAACAGCGCATGGCCGATGTCCTGAACGGTGGCCGCACCGGTCAGCGCCGGCCCCGCGTCGAGATCGATCAGGTCGTGCCAGCGGCGTGCCAGCTCGCTGCGCGTGGAGACCTTGATCACCGGGCACGCGGGCAGCCCGTAAGGCGTGCCGCGGCCGGTGGTGAAGACGTGCACGGTCATTCCGGCGGCCAATTGCAGCGTTCCGCAGACGAAGTCCGACGCCGGCGTGGCGGCGAACAGCAGACCGCGCTGACCTTCGACGCGCTCGCCCGGCGCCAGCACGCCGGCGATCGGCGCGCGGCCGGTCTTGACGATCGAGCCCATCGCTTTCTCGACGATGTTGGAAAGGCCACCGGCCTTGTTGCCGGGCGTCGTGTTGGCGCTGCGATCGACGCCGCCGCGGCGCAGGTAGTCGTCGTACCAGGCCAGCTCGCGCACGATCGCGCGCGCGATCTCCGGTGTCGCGGCACGCGCCGTCAATTGCGCCACGCCGTCGCGCACCTCGGTGACCTCGGAGAACAGCACGGTCGCGCCGGCGCGCACCAGCAGATCGACGCACACGCCCACAGCGGGGTTCGCGCTGACACCGCTGAAGGCATCGCTGCCGCCGCACTGCACGCCGACGACGAGTTCGGAGGCCGGCACCGTCTCGCGCCGCCTGCGGTTCAGGCGCTCGAGTCGGCGTTCGGCGGCGGCCAGCAGCGTCCGCACCATCGCGGCGAAGCCCGCCTCTTCCTGCAGCGTCACGAGCTCCGGCGCTTCGTCGCCGCCGCGCGCGGGACGGATCTCGATGGTGCGGCCAAGCAGTCGCGGCGGCTGCAGCTTCTCGCAACCGAGACTCACCAGCAACAGCTCGCCGCCGAAATTCGGATGTCGCGCGAGGTTGCGCAGCGTGCGTATCGGAATCTGCGCGTCCGGTGCGTCGATCGCCACGCCGCAGCCGTAGGCATGGTCGAGCGCGACCACGTCGTCCACATTGGGGTAGCGGGGCAGCAGTTCGGCCCGGATGCGCTCCGCCGCGTGCCGCACCACCGCCGCCACGCATTGCACGGTCGTCGCGATCGCCAGCACGTTGCGCGTGCCGACGCTGCCGTCGGCGTTGCGAAAGCCCTGGAACGTGAAACCCGTCAGCGGCGCCTCCGGGGATGCCGGCCGCGTCGCCAGCGGAAGATCGTCCAGCGACCGCGCCGGCGGCGGATCGAGCACGCCTTCGTGGACCCAGCTTCCCGCCGCGAGTTCGCGCCGCGCGCGTCCGATCTCGACCCCGTAGCGAATCACCGCGCCACCGGCGGCGATGTCGGTGAGCGCGACCTTGTGTCCCTGCGGCACGCGCTCGCGCAAGGTCAGTCCGCAGGGAAAACGCGCGCCGGCCGCAAGGCCCCCGTCGTTGGCGACGATCGCGACGTTGTCGCGCGCATCCAGCCGGACGTAGCGCGGGGCGTGCGCATCCGCCGCGCCGGCAGGCCGTGCCGAATCGGGCATCACGTCCCCGCGCCGACTTCGAAGTTGGCCAGCTTCTCGAGCGCGCGGACGAGCGCGGAGTGATCCCACTTCGCTCCGCCGTGCGCAACGCAGGCGCTGAACAACTGCTGCGCGCTGGCGGTGTTCGGCAGACTCAGCCCGAGCTCGCGCGCCGCCGTCAGCGCCAGATTCAGGTCCTTCTGGTGCAGCTCGATGCGAAAGCCCGGTTCGAACGTGCGCTTGATCATGCGCTCGCCGTGCACCTCGAGCACCCGCGAGGCGGCGAAACCGCCCATCAGCGCCTGCCGCACCCGCGCCGGATCCGCGCCCGCCTTGGCGGCGAACAACAGCGCCTCGGCCACCGCTTCGATGTTGAGCGCGACGATGATCTGGTTGGCCACCTTGGCGATCTGCCCGGCGCCGACATCGCCGACCAGCGTGATGTTCTTGCCCATCGCCTCGAACAGCGGCTTGACGCGCGCGAACGCCGCCTCGGATCCACCGACCATGATGGTCAGCGTGGCGTTCTTCGCCCCCACCTCGCCGCCGGACACCGGCGCGTCGAGGTAGTCGCAACCCAGCGCCCGGATCCGGCGCGCGAACTCGCGCGTGGCCAGCGGCGAGATCGAGCTCATGTCCACGACGGTCTTGCCGGGCGAAAGTCCGGCAGCGATGCCTTTCTCGCCGAACAGCGCGGCCTCCACGTGCGGAGTGTCCGGCACCATCGTGATCACGACCTCGGCCTTGCTCGCCACCTCCTGCCCGCTGCCGCACGCCTGGCCGCCGGCTTCAACCAGCGCCGCCGGTACCCCGGAGCGGCTGAACAGGAACAGTTCGTGCCCCGCCTTGATCAGGTTGGCGGCCATTGGCGCGCCCATGATGCCAAGGCCGACGAATCCGACTTTGCTCATGCATCACCCCCTGCGAAAAGCGTCCACCGCCTGTTTCGCCGCCGCGGCCAGCAGGCGCGCATCGGTGCCGACGGTGACGAAGCGGTAGCCGAGCGCCGCGCGCGCCAGCGCGGTCGGCGCGCTGCCGGTGTGGATTCCGGCCATCACGCCGTGCGCGGCCGCGCGCGCGGCGATGTGTTCGATCGCTTGCGCGACCTTGGGCTCCACCGCATCGAACGTCGGCTTGCAGCCGAGCGCGAGCGACAGATCGGCCGGACCGACGTAGACCGCGTCGAGCCCCTCGACGGAGAGAATGGCGTCGAGGTTCTCCAGCGCCTGCGCCGTTTCGATCATCGCGAACACGACGATCGTCTCGTCGGCGCGCTCGGCGTAGTCCGCCCCGCCGTACAGCGCCGCGCGAGTCGGGCCGAAGCTGCGCGTGCCGCGCGGCGCGTAATGCGTGTACGCGACCAGCTTGGCCGCATCGTCGGCCGTGTTGACCATCGGGCAGATGACGCCGTAGGCGCCGGCGTCGAGCGCTTTCATCAGGATGCCCGGCTCGAGCCACGGCACGCGTACCAGCGGCACCGCCGGCGTCGTGGAGATCGCCTGCAGCATGCCGACCATCGCCTGGTAATCGATCAGCCCGTGCTGCAGATCGACCGTCAGCGTGTCCCACCCCTGGTGCGCCATGACCTCGGCCGAGAACGCGTTCGGGATCGACAGCCAGCCGTTCAGCGCGGTCTGTTGCGCGCGCCACAGCGCGCGCAAACGGTTTTCTCGCATCGCTTCGTTCTCCTCTACCGGACCAGGCACGGCCGCTTCGGATCGAAGGTCCAGCCGCGGATCAGGTACTGCATCGCGGCGGCGTCGTCGCGCGCGCCCAGCCCGTGCAGCTTATACGCCGCGTGCGCTTTCTCGACGGCGTCCCAGTCGAGTTCGACGCCGAGACCCGGCTTCTGCGGCAGCCGCACGAGACCGTCGCGAATCGCCAGCGGCTCGCGCGTCAGCCGCTGCCCGTCCTGCCAGATCCAATGCGTGTCGATCGCCGTGATGCGCCCCGGTGCGGCGGCGGCCACGTGCGTGAACATCGCCAGTGAAACGTCGAAGTGATTGTTCGAGTGCGAGCCCCAGGTCAAGCCGAAGTCGCGGCACGTCTGCGCCACGCGTACAGCCCCGGCGAGCGTCCAGAAATGCGGATCCGCCAGCGGTATGTCGACCGCCTGCAACGCGAGCGCGTGCGACATCTGGCGCCAGTCGGTCGCGATCATGTTGGTCGCCGTGGGCAGCCCGGTGGCGCGACGGAACTCGGCCATCACCTCGCGCCCTGAAAAGCCGTTCTCGGCACCGCAGGGATCCTCGGCATAGGCGAGCACGCCGCGCAGCGGCGCGAGCAGCCGCACCGCCTCGGCGAGCGACCACGCGCCGTTCGGGTCGAGCGTGACGCGCGCGCGCGGGAACCGCTCGTGCAGCGCGCGCACCGCCTCCACCTCCTGCTCGCCGCGCAGTACGCCGCCCTTCAGCTTGAAGTCCTGGAAGCCGTAGCGCGCCTGCGCCGCTTCCGCCAGCCGCACGATCGACTGCGGCGTCAGCGCTTCTTCGTGGCGCAGGCGCAACCAGTCGTCGCGCGCGTGTTCTTCCTCCGCGTACGGAAGATCGGTCTTGCGCCGGTCGCCGATGAAGAAGAGGTAGCCGAGCACCGGGACTTCGTCGCGCTGGCGGCCTTCGCCGAGCAGATCCGCGACCGGCACCTGCAGATGCTGGCCGAGCAGATCGAGCAGCGCCGCCTCCAGCGCGGTGACCGCGTGAATCGTCGTTCGCAGATCGAAGGTCTGCTGCCCCCGTCCGCCGGCATCGCGGTCGGCGAAGCGTTCGCGCACGGCCGCGAGCAGGCGCAGGTACGCGCCGAGCGGCTGGCCGAGCACCAGCTCGCGCGCGTCTTCGAGCGTCCGACGGATCGGCTCGCCGCCCGGCACTTCGCCCACCCCGCTGCGCCCGGCGCTGTCGGTCAGCACGAGCAGGTTGCGCGTGAAAAACGGCGCGTGCGCACCCGAAAGGTTCAGCAGCATGCTGTCGCGCCCGGCCACCGGCACCACGCGCAGCGCGGTGACCGTCGGCGTCTCGCGGGCCGCAAACGAAAGCTCTGCCATCGGTGCGCGCCCGGCCTCAGTCGATCGTGATCTTGCCGCGCTCGATCACCTGTTTCCAGCGCGCGAGCTCCTGGGTGAGGAACTGCGAGAACTGCTCCGGCGTATTGCCGACCAGTTCGAAGCCCTGTGCGGTCAGCTTTGGCGCCACGTCGGCATCGTTCAACGCCGCGACGAAAGCGGCGTGCAGCTTGTCGCGCACGCTCTTGGGCAGGCCCTTCGGCGCCGCCGCCGCCTGCCACGAGTACACCTCCACGTCCTTGACGCCCGCTTCGGCCAGCGTGGGCACGTCGGGCAGCGCGGCCGAGCGGCGATCGCCGGTGATCGCCAGCGCCTTGAGCTTGCCCGCCTTCACGTGCGCGGCGATCGCGTTCAGGTTCTGGAACGAAGCCAATGCGTGCCCGGCCAGCAGGTCCGAAATCGCCGGCCCGCCGCCCTTGTACGGCACGTGCAGCCCCGTCGTGCCGGTGCGCTGCCAGAACAGGGCGGCCGTCAGATGGTCGGAGGATCCGGCGCCAGAGGATGCGAACGACACCCGGTCCGGATTTTTCTTCAGATACTCGACGAACTCGGCCACGCTGTTCGCCGGCACACTCGGATGCAGCACGAGCACGTTGGGCGCACGCACCAGCACGGTCAGCAGGTCGAAGTCCTTGGCCGGGTCGTACTGCAGGTTCTTCTGCAGGAACGGGTTGGTGGCGTACACGCCGATCGAGGCCACCAGCACGGTGTAGCCGTCGGGCGCGGCGCGCTTGACTCGCGTCGCGCCGATCGCGCCGGTGGCGCCGGCCACGTTCTCGATCACGACCGGCTGGCCCAGCGTCGCGCTCATCTTCTGGCTCAACGCGCGCGCGATGGCATCGCTGGAGCCGCCGGGCGGAAACGGCACCACGACGGTGATCGGTTTGTCCGGATAGGCGGCCGCCGGCGGAGTGACCGCCATGGCCGCGAGCGCCGCGGCGAGCGCGGCAAAGGCACGTTTCATCGCTTTCCCCCTTGGTGGATGAACACTGCGCGGCCAAGATAGGCAGCGCGGGCGATTCGGTCCAATTCATAATTCGTTCGCTTTCGATACGCCGGCCGAATCGATGGAACTGCGCAAGCTGCATTATTTCGTCGCCCTCGCCGAAGAGCTGCATTTCGGCCGCGCCGCGCGGCGGCTGCACATCACGCAGCCGCCGCTGTCGATGGCGATTCACGCGCTGGAGCAGGAACTCGGCGTGCGGCTGTTCGAGCGCGCACCGCGCCGCGTGACGCTGACGCATGCGGGTGCCGCTTTCCTCGAGCAGGCGCGGTCGCTGCTCGCGCGCGCGCAGGAGGCGGCGGAACTGGCGCGCGCCGCCGCCCGCGGCGCGGTCGGCCGGCTGCGCGTCGGCTTCATGTCCGGAAGCATCTACACGCTGCTGCCGCCGCTGTTGCGCGAGTTCTCCGCCCGCTATCCGGCGGTCCAACTGGAACTGCGCGAGTTGCCGATGCCCGAGCAGTTGCAGCAACTGCGGCGCGGCGAGATCGACGTCGGCGTGGTGCGGCCGCCGGTGGACGATGCCGAACTGGATTCGGAAGTGGTGTTCGAAGAGCCGCTCGTCGTGGCGTTGCCGCGCGGCCATCCGCTGGCGCGCCACGCGCGGATCGCGGTGCGGCGCCTGGTGAACGAGCCCTTCGTGATGTTCCAGCGCCGGCCCGGCCTGGTGATGCACCACCTGGTGCTGCGCTTCTGCCTGCAGCACGGGTTCACGCCGCGCGTCGCGCAAGAGGTGGCGCAATCGCACGCGGTGGTGGGTCTGGTGTCGGCCGGCATCGGCGTGGCGCTGGTACCGGACTCGATCCGCGGGACGCGGCTGCGTGGCGTGGTGTATCGGCCGCTGGCCGAGCGCTCGCCGCCGGTCGTGACCTCGCTCGTCTGGCGGCGCGACGATGCCTCGCCGGTGCTGGCCGAGTTCCGCCGCGTGGCCGCGGAGCGCGCCCCGCGTGGCCGCAGCACACGGTCGCAAACTGCTACGGTCTGAGCAGCGAAGGTCGCCGGGTCTGGCGCTGGCGGGACCGTCTCGACGGCCGGTCCGTCGCGCGCCACGCACGGAAAACGCTGCGCCGGATCGCGGTCGATCCTGCACGTGACGGAAGGCGACCGCGCAGCGTGCTGAAATTCATGCGCCGCCGGCCGACTTAGCCGCGATGGAGATATTGCGATGAGATTGCTCACCGTCGCCCTGTGGATCGCCTTTGGGCTGGTCGCGGTCACCTTTCTCGCAGGCCAACTCGGTCTGCTGTCCGGGCGGGAGCCGACGGACCTCGGCGTGCGCAATGGGCGGCTCAAGCCGCCTTCGCGCACGCCGAACAGTGTCTCCAGTCAGGCGCATCTTTACCCCGACGCGCCTCGGAAGGACGACGCGGCGATCGCGCCGCTGCCGCTCGCGGGCGATGCCGCCACCGCGATCGAGCGGCTCAGCCGCATCGTCGAGTCGATGCCCGGCGCGCGCATCGTGGACGTGCGCCCCGACTACCTGTACGCGCAATTCACGACGAAGTGGCTCAAGTTCGTCGACGACGTCGAGTTCTGGGCCTCCCCCGGCGAAGGCGTGATCCACGTCCGCTCCGCCTCGCGCGTCGGCCGCAGGGACTTCGGCGTCAACCGCAAACGCGTCGAAGCGATCCGCGCAGCGTACGAGCGAAGCTGACCGACGCGGCCCGCTGCGACCGAAAAGCCGGGCGGATACGGCCCTTTTGCGCGCTCGCGGTCGGCGGTCGCGGCGTTAGCCTTGCGCTCGATCGATCCGACTCGATGGAGTGCTTCCGATGCGACTCAACGTCAACGCGCTGCGCGTTCTCGCGACCGCTGCGGCCGCGCTCGTCTTCGCGACCTCGCTGCCCGCGGCCGCCGAGCCGCCGCCGCACGCGAAGGCGCACGGCTGGCGCAAGAAGAACGACCCGAACTACCGCGGCTACACCGGCAAGGTCTGGGAGAAGGACTACGGCGTCGTCTCCGGCCGCTGCAACACCGACGCCGTGCTCGCGGTCGCTGGCGGCGCGATCGGCGGCATCGTCGGCGCGCGCAGCTCGGATCCCGATTCGCGCGCGGTCGCGGTGATCGTCGGCACCGCGATCGGCGCGGTGATCGGCGCGAAGATCGGCCGCGAGCTCGACCGTGCCGATCAGGCATGCATCGGGCATTCGCTCGAACTGGCCGGCGACAACAAGGTCGTGCGCTGGAACAACGCGCAGACCGGCGTGGCCTACGAACTCGTGCCGCTCGCCGGCGACGGCAAGAGCTGCCGCAACTTCCGGCTCAACGCCACGCGCGGGACCGCGAGCGAAAGCGCGCTGCGCAAGGCCTGCCGCGACAGCCACGGGCAGTGGCAGTTGGTCTCGTAACAAGCGGCCCGTTCGATCCGAAACGGCGCGGACTCCGCGCCGTTTTCATTTTTCCGCCGCGTCGGCACTTGATCGGTCATCCGCTGCGCCCGACTCCGCGTAACGCGCAGCGAGAAAGTCGATCAGCTCGCGCACGGAGGGCAGCAGCCCGCGGCGCGAGGGAAACACGGCGTGCACGATGCCGCTGCGCGGTCGCCATTGCGGCAGCAGGCGGACCAGCGCACCGCTTTCGACGTCGTCGCGCACGACGATCGTCGGAAGCTGGACGGCGCCCACGCCGGCGAGCGCCGCCGCGCGCAGCGCAGCCATGTCGTCGGTGACGAGCCGCGGTTCGTGATGGACGGTCGCTTCCGCGCCGTCCGGGCCGTCGAGCCGCCATGCGTGCTCGCCGTCGCCCCGCGCGAGGTCGAGGCTCGGCAACGCGTGCAGATCCGCGGGAACCTGCGGCACGCCGTGCCGCGCGACAGACGCGGGGGCGGCGACCAGACATTGCGGGCTCGCGCCGAGCACCTTCATCACCAGCTCGCTGTCTTCCAGCGGCGGAAAGCGCACGCGCAGCGCGAGGTCGAAGCCCTCGCCGATCACGTCGACGCGCCGGTTGGTCGCTTCGACCTGCAGTTTCACGCGCGGGCACTGCGCGAGGAAGCGCGCGAGCATCGGGCCGACCTGGTACTGCAGCAGTGCGATCGGGCAGGCGAGCCGCACGGTGCCCTGCGGCTCCGCGCGCATCGCCTCGATCGCTTCCTGCGCCGCTTCGGCCTCGACGAGCATCGCCTTGCAGTGTCGGTAGAAGCGTTCGCCGACTTCGGTGACTGCGAAGCGGCGCGTCGAGCGCTGGATCAGCCGCACGCCGAGCCGTTGTTCCAGCAGCGCGACGCGGCGGCTCAGCTTCGACTTCGGCACGCCGAGCGCGCGGCCCGCGGGTGCAAAGCCCTGGTGATCGACGACCTGCGCGAAGTAGTAGAGATCGTTCAGGTCGAGCATCGCGCCGGCGTTCCAGTGATGGAACGCTGAGGATAAATGACGGCACTACCGGAGGCGGCGAGCTTGCCTCTACGATGGCAGTGCGACCGACAAGGAACATCCTAGTGACGACGATCGTCGGAATTTCCGGCAGCCTGCGGCGCGGCTCGTTCAACGCGGCGCTGCTGCGCGCGGCGGTCGAGGTAATGCCCGAAGGCGCTGCGCTGAAGATCGGGTCGATCCGGGATGTTCCGCTGTACGACGGCGATGTCGAACGCGAACAAGGCATCCCGCCCGCGGTGCAGGCGTTGAAGGACGCGATCGCCGCCGCCGACGGCCTGCTGCTCGCAACGCCCGAGTACAACAACTCGATCCCCGGCGTGATGAAGAATGCGATCGACTGGCTGACGCGCCCGGCGGCGGACATCCCGCGCGTTTTCGGCGGCAAGCCGGTCGCGGTGATGGGCGTCACGCCGGGCGGCTTCGGCACCGTGCTCGCGCAGAACGCGTGGCTGCCGGTGCTGCGTGCGCTCGGCACGCAGCCGTGGTTCGGCGCCCGTTTGATGGTGTCGCGCGCCGCGACGGTTTTCGATGCGAACGGTGCGCTCACCGACGCCGCGATCCGCGAGCAGCTTCGCGGCTTCGTCGCGGGCTTCGTCCAGTTCGTCCGCAGCGCGCGCGCCTGAAGGCAACGCGATGCAAGCCGCCGAGCCCGGCTGGCCCGCGCTGCCGTATGGCGAGTGGCGCGACTCGAAGGACACGCTGCATCTTTATCTGCAGATCGTCGGCAAACTGCGGCTCGCGCTCGCGCCGCCCGTTAACCACTGGTGGCACGTCACGCTGTACGTCAATGCGCGCGGGCTGACCACAGGCGCGATTCCGCACGGTGCGGGTGCCTGCGAGATCGCGTTCGACTTCATCGACCACGCGCTGCGGATCGACCTGTCGTCCGGGCGGCGGGCTTCGTTTCCGCTGCGCGACGGACTCGCGGTCAGCGACTTCTACGAAGCGCTGCGCGAGCGACTCGCCGCGCTCGGCGTGCGCGCCGACATCCATCCGCATCCTTACGACTGCATGAGCACGATCCCGTTCGGCGACGATCGCGTACACGCGCGCTACGACGCGGCGGCGGTGCAGCGCTTCTGGCGCGCGCTGGTCGCGATCGCCGGCGTGTTCGAGGCCTTTCGCGGACGTTTTGTCGGCAAGAGCTCGCCGGTGCACCTGTTCTGGCATACCTTCGACCTCGCGGTCACTCGGTTTTCCGCGCATGCGGCGGCGCCGATGCCCGGCGCCGGCCGCGTGATGCGCGAGGCGTATTCGCACGAGGTGATCAGCTTCGGTTTCTGGCCCGGCGACGAGAATGTCCCCTACCCGGCGTTCTACTCGTACACCTTCCCCGAGCCCGGCGGGCTGCGCGCGGCGCCGCTGCAGCCGGGCACTGCGGCGTGGACGGCGCGGCCGAACGGCAGCTCGCTCGCGATCTATCCGTACGAGGACGCACGCACGGCCGGCAATCCTGCAGCGGAGCTGCTGCGATTCCTCGAAAGCGCCTATCGCGCGGGCGCAGCGGCCGCGGGCTGGGATGTCGAAGCGCTCGCGCATCGCCCGCGCTGAGCTGTGACCGAACGAGGGAGGGCACAGCGCGGAGTTCGCCGAGCCGCGTGCGTTTCGGCGTTCGCTCGTTTTCAACGGCCTGGTCCGTCGCGGCTCGCGCAGCGTGATTGGGCAAGCGAGATCGTTCCCGGCATGCAACGGTGCGGTCGATTTCCGCGGCCTACCGCGAAGAACACGGCGCCCCTATCTTCGGCGCATCTCGATGGGGCCGCGGCCCCGTATGGAGCAATCGATGAAAAAAGTCCTCGGCGTCTACACCAGCACCGATCGCCACTGGGTCGGCGACGGCTTTCCGGTGCGCACGCTGTTCTCGTACCACGGCTTCGGCCGGCACACGAGCCCGTTCCTGCTGCTCGACTACGCCGGCCCGGCGCAGTTCGCGCCGGCGGCGCGGCCGCGCGGCGTGGGCGAGCATCCGCACCGCGGCTTCGAGACCGTGACCATCGTCTACGCGGGGGAAGTCGAGCATCGCGACTCGACCGGCGCCGGCGGCCGGATCGGCCCCGGCGACGTGCAGTGGATGACCGCCGGCGCCGGGATCCTGCACGAGGAGTTCCACTCGCGCGAGTTCACTCGCGCGGGCGGCGCGTTCGAGATGGTGCAGCTGTGGGTCAACCTGCCGGCCAAGGACAAGATGACGCCGCCGCGCTACCAGACCCTGCCCGACGCGGACATTCCGGCCGTGAAGCTGCCCGAAGGCGCGGGCACGGTGCGGGTGATCGCCGGCGAGTTCGCGGGCAAACGCGGACCGGCGCGCACGTTCACGCCGATCGAGGTGTGGGACGTGCGGCTCGCGGCGGGGCGCCGCGCCGAGTTCGCGCTGCCGGCGGGCCACACGCTCGCGCTGGTCGTCCTGCGAGGCACCGTGCTGGTCAACGACGCGCAGGTCGCGCGCGAAGCGCAGCTCGTGCTACTCGAGCGGGACGGCAGCGAGGTCGCGCTCGAAGCCAACGGCGACGCCACGGTGCTGCTGCTGGCGGGCGAGCCGATCGACGAACCGATCGTCGGCTACGGCCCGTTCGTGATGAACAGCGAAGCCGAGATCGTGCAGGCGATCGAGGATCTCAACGGCGGCCGGTTCGGCGCGCTGGCGCGCTGAGGGCGCACGGGGGCGCACTGCCCCCATCGCGCCGATCGCTGGCGTGAAACCCCCGCTGCACTCTCTGGGCCACAGGCCCGCCGAGAGGCGGGAAGGGGGACGGGCATGGCGGCGTTGCCGTGCATCGGGGCAAGACGCCATGCCCGTTCGCACCGCGCTCAGCTCTTCCGCGATGTCTTCGGCATGAAGGGCGTCGGCGCGTGTTGAACCGAGTCGCTGCCGCACTTCGGGCAACGGTGCGGCAGATCGTGTTCAGTGATGTGCTCGACGCGCTCGAAGACTTCGCCGCACTTCTCGCAGCGGTACTGATACGTTGGCATCGCGCTCCTCCACGTTGTCCCGGAACCGCCGGCCGGCACCGCCAAGGGGGGAACCGATCGGCGGGTTCGCGGACGTAATTTTGGGACGGCGCGCGGGGCGATCAACCGGCAAGTGCCCGGTCCACTCACCTGAGCGACGCGGCTCTACCGGAACCCTGCGTCGACGCTGCCGCCTCGACGGGCGCGCCTGTAAGCTTCGAACGCACCCCCTCGCATGCCCTCCTTTCGTCGTGGGACATGGACAACCGCTTCTTCGAGCAACCGATCCTCAACTCGCCATACGAGTATCCGTCGCGCCATTGGGAGCTCGACGCAACCGGCCAGCCGACGGGCAACATCGTCGGAAGCCGCCGCCGTGCGGAGTTCATTACGCCGATCCCCAAGCCCCGGAAACACAAGGGCGCCGCGCAACAGGCGGCGTTCGTCTTCGACGAAGGCAAGGGCCTGTCGACCAAAGCGCAGCAGTACGACCACACCGCGATCATCAACGCGGTCCGCCAACAGGTCGACCAATGGCGCCGGCTGCCGAACCCGAACGACTGGCGGGTCACCCCCGAAACTGCCCGCCTGCTGCAGCACTGGCGCCATCACGAGTTCAGCGGCATCCGCCCGTTCTTCTGTCAGGTCGAGGCCGTCGAGACCGCGATCTGGCTGACCGAGGTCGCACCGCAGATCGGCAAGGCCGGCGAAGGCTTTCTGCAACATCTCGCCAATGCCAACAACGATGCCAACCCGGAGTTGATGCGGCTGGCACTGAAACTCGCCACCGGCGCCGGCAAGACCACCGTGATGGCGATGCTGATCGCCTGGCAGACGATCAACGCCGTGCGCCGCCCGCAGAGCAAGCGCTTCACGCGCGGCTTTCTCGTCGTCACCCCCGGACTGACGATCAAGGACCGGCTGCGCGTGCTGCAGCCGAACGACCCGGACAGCTACTACAAGGAGCGCGAACTCGTTCCCGGCGACCTGCTGGAAGAGATTCACCGCGCCAAGATCGTCATCACCAACTACCACGCGTTCAAGCGGCGCGAGCGCGTCGAGCTGTCCAAAGGCGGCCGCGCGCTTCTGCAGGGACGCGGCGCAGAGCTGGATACCCTCGAAACCGAGGGTCAGATGCTGCAACGGGTGATGCCGGACCTGATGGGTCTGAAGAACATCCTCGTCTTGAACGACGAAGCGCACCACTGCTACCGGGAGAAGCTGGGTGCCGACGAAGACGAGGCGCTGAAGGGCGAGGAGCGCAAGGAAGCGGAGAAGAACAACGAGGCCGCCCGGCTGTGGATTTCGGGGCTGGAAGCGGTCAACCGCAAGCTCGGTATCGCGCGTGTGATCGACCTGTCGGCCACGCCCTTCTTCCTGCGCGGCTCCGGCTATGCCGAGGGCACGCTGTTTCCGTGGACGATGAGCGATTTTTCGCTGATGGACGCGATCGAGTGCGGCATCGTCAAGCTGCCGCGCGTGCCGGTCGCGGACAACATTCCCGGCAACGAGATGCCGATGTACCGCAACCTGTGGGAGAACATCCGCAAGGACATGCCCAAGAAAGGTCGCGGCAAGGCCGAGACGCTCGACCCGCTTGCCTTGCCCGCGCCGCTGCAGACGGCGCTGCTGGCGCTGTACGGTCATTACGAGAAAACGTTCAAGCTGTGGCAGGACGCCGGCATCCGCGTGCCGCCCTGCTTCATCGTCGTCTGCAACAACACCTCGACCTCCAAGCTCGTCTACGACTACATCTCCGGCTTCTACAGGAGCAACGATGACGGCACGACCACGCTGGAGAACGGCCGCCTGCCGCTGTTCCGCAACTTCGACGAGCACGGCAATCCGCTGCCGCGCCCGACCACGCTGCTGATCGACAGCGAACAGCTCGAGTCCGGCGAAGCGCTCGACGACAACTTCCGCGGCATGGCCGCCGACGAGATCGAGCGCTTCCGCCGCGAGATCGTCGAGCGCACCGGCGACCGGCGGCAGGCCGACAACCTCACCGACCAGGATCTGCTGCGCGAGGTAATGAACACCGTCGGCAAGCCAGGGCGGCTCGGCGAGCAGATCCGCTGCGTCGTTTCCGTCTCGATGCTGACCGAAGGCTGGGACGCCAACACCGTCACGCATGTGCTCGGTGTGCGCGCGTTCGGCACGCAGTTGCTGTGCGAGTAGGTGATCGGCCGCGCGCTGCGCCGCCAGTCGTACGACCTGAACGAACAGAACCTCTTCAACGTCGAATACGCCGACGTGCTCGGCATCCCGTTCGACTTCACGGCCAAGCCGGTCGTCGCGCCGCCGCAGCCGCCGCGCGAGACGATCCAGGTCAAAGCGGTGCGACCCGAGCGCGATGCGCTGGAGATCCGCTTTCCGCGCGTCGAGGGCTACCGCGTTGAATTGCCCGAGGAACGCCTGGCCGCCGAGTTCAACGAAGACTCGGTGCTGGTGCTGACGCCGGAACTGGTCGGTCCGTCGATCACGCGCAACGCCGGCATCATCGGCGAAGCGGTCGATCTGAGCCTGGACCACCTGCGGGACATGCGCCCCTCGACGCTGCTCTTTCATCTCACGCAGCGGCTGCTGTACACCAAGTGGCGCGACCCCGGCGAAGCACCCAAGCTGCACCTGTTCGGGCAACTGAAGCGCATCACCAAGCAATGGCTCGACGGCTATCTGGTGTGCAAGGGCGGCACGTACCCGGCGCTGCTGATGTACCAGGAGCTGGCCGACATGGCATGTGAGCGCATCACCGCCGGCATCACCCGCAAGTTCGTCGGCGAGCGGCCGATCAAGGCCGTGCTCGATCCGTACAACCCCGTCGGCTCCACCGCGCACGTGCGCTTCAACACCTCCAAGACGTTGCGCTGGGACACCCGCGGGCCGCCGCCCAAGTGCCACCTCAACTGGGTGATCCTCGACAGCGACTGGGAAGCCGAGTTCTGCCGTATGGCCGAGGCGCATCCGGCCGTAGCGGCGTACGTGAAAAACCACAACCTGGGCTTCGAAGTCCCATACCGCTACGGTTCGGAAGTCCGCCGGTACCTGCCGGATTTCATCGTGCTGGTCGACGACGGCCACGGCGACGATGACCTGCTGCGCCTGGTCGTCGAGATCAAGGGCTACCGGCGCGAGGACGCCAAAGAAAAGAAGTCCGCGATCGAGACCTACTGGGTGCCCGGCGTGAACAACCTCGGCACGTTCGGGCGCTGGGCGTTCGCCGAGTTCACCGAGATTTACCAGATCGAATCCGACTTCAAGGCCAAGGTTGAAGCCGAGTTCGACCGGATGATCGACCGAGTCACCCGCTTGGAGACGACCTGATGTCTACCCTGACACCCAAGCCGGAGAATCTCGCCCCGCTGATCCTGTTCGTGCGCGGTGAAAAAGTGATGCTCGACTCCGATCTGGCCGATCTGTACGGCGTTGAAGCGCGCGCCTTGAACCAAGCCGTCGCGCGCAACCGCGACCGATTTCCGGAAGACTTCATGTTTCAGCTCACAGCCGAGGAATACGAGACGCTCCGGCCGCGACTCGTTGCGGGGCCGACCGGTCGACCCTCGAACTCATCACAAACTGTGATGAGTTCACGCAAGCATCGGGGCCGTGCGTACCGCCCCTACGCCTTCACCGAACAGGGTGTGGCCATGCTGTCCAGCGTGCTGCGCTCGCCGCGCGCGGTCGAAGTGAACATCGCGATCATGCGCACCTTCGTCCAGTTGCGTCGGCTGATGGACGGCAACCGCGAGCTGGCCCGCAAGATCGAGGCGATGGAGAAGAAATACGACGAGAAGTTCGCCGTCGTGTTCGACGCCATCAAGCAACTGATCGCCGAGGACGAAGCGCGCAAGGCGCAGCCCAGGCGCCGCATCGGCTTTCATTCCTGACCCGTCATGGCGAAGAAAAGCACCGGCACCAAGACCGTCGAAGCGCTGCGGCACGACGAAGCCAGGCGCAAGAACATTCCGACCGCCGAGTACCAGTCGGTGATGCAGAAAGACGAGCAGGCGCCGGTGCGCGTGGCCTACCCGCGCGGCGCCGCCGGGCTGGAAGAGGAAAAGCGGCGGCGCAACCGCGATCTGGACCCGCAGCTCGTCTGGCGCGGCAAGGACGAGCAGGACTGGTCCGATCTGGTCGTGCACGCGCCGCCGCTGTACATCCAGGAGAAAGTCCACCCCAAGGCGCTGATCGACGATCTGCTGCGCGAAACCGCCTTGCACCCCTCGCCCTCCGGGAGATGGGCCGGGGGTGAGGGCGTGCAACCCGACCTCTTTGCCGATTTCAACGGTATCCCGCATGGCGTCGACAAGACCGAGTTCTATCAGCACGACCAGAACTGGTCGAACCGCATGATCCTCGGCGATTCACTGCAGGTGATGGCAAGCCTTGCCGAGCGCGAAGGGCTGCGCGGCAAGGTGCAGTGCATCTACTTCGATCCGCCGTACGGCATCAAATTCAACAGCAACTTCCAGTGGAGCACGACGAGCCGCGACGTCAAGGACGGCAACGCCGCGCACATCACGCGCGAGCCGGAGCAAGTGAAGGCGTTCCGCGACACGTGGCGCGACGGGATTCATTCCTACCTGACCTACCTGCGCGACCGGCTGACGGTCGCGCGCGATCTGCTGAGCGACTCGGGGTCGATCTTTGTGCAGATCGGCGATGAAAACGTGCATCGGGTGCGGGCGGTAATGGATGAGGTGTTCGGCGACCAGAACTTCATATCGCTGGTTCCTTTCGCCAAGACGAGCGGGGCGACTTCAACTCAACTTGCAGCGACCTGCGACTACCTCGTCTGGTACGCGAGAAGTAAGCCCGCATCAGTTTCAAAATATCGCCAGCTTTGGGTTGAAGTAGATCCCATTCCAAACGCCGACGAGCGCTACGTCTGTGTAGAGACGCCGATTGGCGAGATGATTGACCTGTCACTCAAGCAAAAGCAGAACCCCGTCTTGCGACCAGAAGGGCGGATTCTTCGGTTGCGTCCCACAGATTCGCAGGGTGCGACGGACGATTCGAGGCGCCCAGTAACGTGGCACGGCCGAGACTATTTCCCGCCCGCTGGCCGGCACTGGAGCGTCACGTCCGAGGAGATGAAGAGGGTCGTGAAGAGCGGGAGGTCTTTCGGCGTCGGGAACACGCTCACATGGAAGTTCTACCGAGAGCCGAACTACAACCAAGTCAGCAACAACTGGATGGACTTGACGAAGTCTGGATTCGGCGCAGAGCAACGGTATGTCGTCGAGACCCTCGACCGTGTCGTTCAGCGTTGTGTCTTGATGACCACCGACCCCGGCGACCTCGTGCTCGACCCGACCTGCGGCTCGGGCACCACGGCCTTCGTCGCCGAGCAATGGGGCCGCCGCTGGATCACGATCGACACTTCGCGCGTCGCGCTTGCGCTGGCGCGCGCCCGCATCATGGGCGCGCGCTACCCGTACTACCTTCTGGCCGATTCGCGCGAAGGGCAACTGAAGGAAGCCGAGCTCACCGGCAAGGCGCCGTCGTCGCAGCCGGTGCGCGGCGACATCCGCCAGGGCTTCGTCTACGAGCGCGTGCCGCACATCACGCTGAAGTCGATCGCCAACAATGCCGAGATCGACGTCATCTGGGAACGCTTCGAAAACGAACTCGCACCGTTGCGCCGGCAGTTGACCGCGCACCTGCCGGCGCGCTGGCTGGCCGACTACCGCAAGGCGCAGAAGTACACCGTCGCGGTGCCCGAGGAAATCCAGGAATGGGAGGTGCCGCGCGAGTTCCCCGCCGGCTGGGCGCAGGCGGCCAAGCCGCTGCACGAGCGCTTCTGGCAGTTGCGCATCGCGCGGCAGAAGGAAATCGACGCCTCTATCGCCGCCAAGGCCGAGTTCGAATATCTGTACGACAAGCCCTACGAAGACAAGAAGAAGGTGCGCGTCGCCGGTCCGTTCACGGTGGAAAGTTTGTCGCCGCACCGCGTGCTGGGCGTGGACGAGAACGACGAACTGATCGACCCCGCCCGGCCGCACGCGGGCGAGCCGGGCGCTGGCTACGGCGAGCGCCAGAGCTTTGCGCAGATGATCCTGGAGAACCTGAAAGCGGCCGGCGTGCAGCAGGCGCACAAGGAAGACCGGATCGTCTTCACGTCGCTGAAGCCCTGGCCCGGCGAACTGGTCTGCGCCGAAGGGCGCTTTGTATCGACCTCTGCCCTCGCAGGAGAGGGCCGGGGCGAGGGGGCGGCCGGCACCGAGAAGCGCGCCGCGATCTTCATCGGCCCCGAGTTCGGCACCGTCACCCGCCCGGATCTGGTCGCCGCCGCGCGCGAAGCCGCCGACGCCGACTTCGACGTGCTGATCGCCTGCGCGTTCAATTACGAGGCGCACGCGACCGAGTTCAACAAGCTCGGCCGCATCCCCGTGCTCAAGGCCCGCATGAACGCCGACCTGCACATGGCCGAGGACCTGAAGGCCACCGGCAAGGGCAACCTGTTCGTGATCTTCGGCGAACCCGACATCACCATCCTGCCTGCCGAGGACGGCCAGATCCGCGTCAAGGTCAACGGCGTGGATGTCTTCCACCCGCAGACCGGCGAGGTGCGCAGCGACGGCCCCGAGGGCATCGCCTGCTGGTTCATCGACACCGACTACAACGAAGAGAGCTTCTTCGTGCGCCACGCCTACTTTCTCGGCGCCAACGACCCCTACAGCGCGTTGAAGACGACGCTGAAGGCCGAGATCGACGAGGACGCCTGGGCTACGCTGTACAGCGATATCTCGCGTCCCTTCCCCAAGCCGAAGTCGGGGCGCATCGCCGTCAAGGTGATCAATCACCTGGGGGATGAGGTGATGAAGGTGTTTCGCACCTGATGCACGCACTTTATGTTTGCACATTCGCTCGGAGGGGACCGACGCTCCCTCTATCGCTAACCATCAATATGGGAGGCAGCGCTGACGCATGGAGCTAGTTTCTTTCTCCGTTTCCAACTACCGCAGCATTACGACCGCGTACAAGCTACCTATTCGGCAAAGCACGATCTTGATTGGTCCGAATAACGAGGGCAAGTCAAACGTTCTTCGTGCTTTGGTCACCGCCCTCGAAGTTCTCCAGGCCTTGAGCGGCAGGAGAATTTCGGCGGGGCGCCTGCGCTCTTTCCGGGTCGATAGCCGTGACACTTACTATTGGCCGGACGACTTTCCTATCTCGCTGCAGGAAAAGCGACCCGGAGGCGAGTCCGTTTTTGATCTTGAGTTCCGCCTGACGCAGAACGAGATCGGCGAGTTCGCAGCGGAAGTCGGCAGCAGTCTGAACGGAACGCTGCCCATTCAACTGACGCTCGGTCAGCGAGAGCCCGGCTTTCGTGTTGTGAAGAAAGGGCCTGGTGGTCCGGCACTTTCGCGAAAGGCAGAGAAGATCGCCAACTTCGTCGCCAAACGGATAAACATCAATTACATACCAGCAGTGCGGACGGCTGAAGCGGCTCAGGAGATTGTGACGCGCATGGTCGAGCGTCAACTATCGGCCATAGAGGACGATCCCGCGTATAAGGTCGCCTTGGCCGAGGTCGCGAAGCTGCAGCAGCCCCTACTGAACAGGCTGTCAGACGGCATTAGAGACACACTAAAGGAATTTCTGCCAAACGTCAGGCAGGTGAGGGTCGGTATTCCTCCTGAAGCTCGCTACCGCGCGCTGCGGAGAGCGTGTGAGATCGTCGTAGACGACGGAACGCCGACGCCCTTGGCGCGCAAGGGGGACGGTGTCCAGAGCTTGGCTGCGCTCAGCCTGATGCGCCAAGCGTCTGGGGACTCATTCGCGGGCAGGCAGTTGATCCTCGCCATTGAAGAGCCGGAATCACACCTACATCCGAACGCGATTCATCAACTTAAGGCAGTGCTGGCCGAGATTGCCAGGACGAACCAAGTAATCATGACTACGCATTGTCCGTTGTTCGTGGATCGCACGACGATCAAGTCGAACATCATTGTTCATCGCAACAAGGCTGTCGCAGCAAGAAGTGTGCGAGAGATCCGCGACGTTCTTGGGGTCCGCGCCTCAGACAATCTCCAGCATGCCGAGTTGATCTTAGTCGTGGAAGGAGAAGGGGATCGACGAGCTGTACGAGCGCTTCTCACACATTGCTCGAAGACACTGGCCTCAGCGCTGGCACAAGGTGCGCTTGGAATCGAATCGCTCCAAGGAGGCGGCAATCTCAGCTACAAACTGAGTCAAATACGCGAGGCATTGTGCGTGGCACATGCATTTGTCGATTGTGATGATGCAGGCCAGAGAGCAGTTAACAAGGCTATGCAGGACGGTCTTCTCACGCTCGCTGACGTTCAGTTCACCGTTTGTGCTGGACGAGACGAGGCCGAGATCGAAGATCTGTACGAGGAAAATCTTTATTCGCCGATGCTTCAGAACAAGTATGGAGTATCCATTCAGAGCCCCAAGTTCAAAGGACCGTCGAAGTGGTCCGACAGACTGCGCGATGCTTTCAAACATCAGGGCAAGCCGTGGTCAGAACAGATTGAGGCGCGCGTAAAAGCCGACGTGGCAGAATTGGTCGAGAGTAACGCGGCAGCTGCGCTGAACGCGCACCGAAAGAGCTGCTTTGACGCGTTGGTTTCTGCGCTTGAGAAGAAACTCACGACTATCGCTGCTGGCAAGAAGTGACGCGGCCGGCGACTTCGAACGAGAGGTTGATGAACTTCCTCATCGCCGACACCTTCACCGACAGCCTCGCCCGGCTGACCGGCGACGAGCAGAAGGCCGTCAAGACCGCCGCGTTCGACCTGCAACTGAACCCGGCCCATCCGGGCCTGAGCTTTCACCGGCTGGACAAGGCGAAGGACAAGAACTTCTGGTCGGTGCGAGTCAGCGGCGACATTCGGCTGATCGTGCACCGTACGGCAGGCAGTCTGATGCTCTGCTACGTCGATCACCACGACAAGGCCTATGCGTGGGCGGAACGACGCAAGCTCGAAATCCATCCGCAGACGGGAGCCGCGCAGATCGTCGAGATCCGCGAGCGCGTCGAGGAAATCGTGGTGCCCTGCTATGTCGAGCAAGCCGCGCCCGCACCTGCGAAACCGCCGCTGTTTGCCCAGCGCTCGGACGAGGAGTTGCTCAGTTACGGCGTGCCGCCCGAATGGCTGGCCGACGTGCGCCAGGCGGACGAAGACCGCCTGCTCGAGCTGGCTGACCACCTGCCCGCCGAAGCCGCGGAGGCCTTGTTGGAACTGGCCACCGGGGGCAAGCCCGCGCCGGCTTCGATGGCGTTGCATGAGCCCGCGGCGCGCTACCTCGGCAGCCAAGAACCCGTAGCGGCGGAACGAGCGATTGCGTACAGCGCCGAATCGCGTGACCTGGCGCACGATGCGTTTGCCCACCCGGACGCCCAGCGGCGGTTCCGCTTGATCTCCGATGTCGAAGAACTGCGGCGCGCACTGGAGTTTCCCTGGGACAAGTGGACGATCTTCCTGCACCCGGCGCAGCGCGAGTTGGTCGAGCGCGACTTCAGCGGCCCGGCGCGCGTCGCCGGCTCGGCCGGAACGGGCAAGACGATCGTCGCGCTGCACCGCGCGGTGTTTCTCGCCCGCGGGCACCCGGACAGCCGGGTGCTGCTGACGACGTTTTCGGAGACGCTCGCCAACGCGCTACGCACTCGCTTGCGCCGCCTGATCAGCAACGAACCGCACATGGCCGAGCGGCTTGAAGTTCACGCCATCGACGCAATCGGCGAGCGTCTGTACGAGCGTCACTTCGGCCCGCCGCGCTTGGCGTCGCGCGATGCGATCCGCAGCCTGATGACGGAGGCCGCCGCAGCGGTTCCGGCGAAGAAGCCGGGCGTGGGCTTTCTGCTGACCGAGTGGGACGAGCTGGTCGACGCCTGGCAGCTCGATCGCTGGGAGGCGTACCGCGACGTCAAGCGCCTTGGCCGCAAGACGCGCCTGCCGGAGGCGCAACGCGCCGTGCTGTGGTCGATCTTCGAGAACGTGCGCGCGCGGCTGCACGCAGACGGTCTGATCACGCGCGCGGCGATGTTCAGCCGGCTGGCCACGGAACTGGCGGGCCGCAAGCGTCCGCCGTTCGACTTCGTGATCGTCGATGAATCGCAGGACCTGAGCCCGGCGCAACTGCGCTTTCTCGCCGCGATCGGAAAGACCGACGGTGCCGACCGGCCGAACGCGCTGTTCTTCGCCGGCGACCTGGGGCAGCGGATCTTTCAGCAGCCGTTTTCGTGGAAGTCGGTCGGCGTGGACATCCGCGGCCGCGCGCGCACACTGCATATCAATTACCGCACCTCGCACCAGATCCGGATGCAGGCCGACCGCCTGCTGGCGCCCGAAGTGGCGGACGTCGACGGCAATACCGAGGAGCGGCGCGGCACGGTGTCGGTCTTCAACGGGCCGTCGCCCGCGGTGCTGACCTTCGGCACCCAGGAGGAAGAGATCGCCGCGGCCGGCGCTTGGATCGCGGCGCGCGCGGCGGAAGGCGTAGCGCCGCACGAGATCGGCGTGTTCGTACGCTCGGAATCGGAGTTGACGCGCGCGCGGACCGCGGTCGAACGCGCCGCGCTGCCGTTCCGTGTGCTGGACGAGCGTGTGGAGACGGCGCACGGCTGTGTGGCGATCGGCACGATGCACTTGGCCAAGGGTCTGGAGTTCCGCGTGGTGGCCGTGATGGCCTGCGACGACGAGATCGTCCCGCTGCAGTCACGCATCGAAGCCGTGACCGACGACAGCGATCTCGAAGAGGTCTATAACACCGAGCGCCACCTGCTGTACGTCGCGTGCACACGCGCGCGGGAGCACCTGCTGGTGACGAGTGTCGAGCCGAGATCGGAGTTTCTGGACGACTTGCACGTCCAATAGGGCGCGTACTGCCGCACAGGCGCGTGCCGGCGAAAGCGGCGCCCGTCGGCTTTCCGGCTACAGCGCGCGAATCGGCTCGCCGCCAATGATTCGCGTCGGCATGCCGGCGACGACCGGCGGAACCGCAACCTTCTGCTTGAGATCCGTGACGTAAATCACGACTTCGCGCTGGCCCTTGTCATTGACCTCGACCCAGACGCCGTCGACGCCGGGGATGCGCATCAGCGCGTCGATCGTTTCGGCGGGCAGCACGTCGCCGTTGTCGCCGCCCGCCCGATCCTCCGTCTGAACGCGTACGGGATCCTGCGCGAGAAAGTCGAGCGAACCGAGCGATTTGCGGGAGGCCATGCGTGATTCCTGCCTGCGGGTGCGGCGCCGGCGGGCTTCGAACCCCGCCGGCACCGTTGCTGCGGATACTACTCCCGCGCAGCGCCCCGCGATCACGTGAAAAGCTGGATGTCGAGCGCGGCCAGCACGCGGGTGATGCGGTTGGCGAAGGTCGTCCCGCCGCCACCGGCGAACAGCAACCCGACCGGCGCGCGCCGCGCGTCCCAAGTCCAGATCAGCGAGCCCGAATCGCCGCCGCGGCTGAAATCCCCGGTCGCGGCACGGATCGCGATCTGATCGACGAAGCGCGCGATCCGCCCGCCGTAGTTGACGTTGATCGCTACGCCGATCGCCGTAATCGTCCCGCGCGTCAGTTGCGTGGTGCGCCCGCTCTTGCCCACCAGCATGCCGCGCGCCGGCGCCACCGGCGTGGTGCCGACGCGGAAGAAGCGCGTCACGCCGCCGCTGATGTACATCAGCTCGCGGCGCACCCGGTCAGGCCATGCCCACGCGGTCGCGCAGTCGACGACGTTCGCGCCGCCGGCGAAGTTGATCGGCACGAAACGTTCGAGCACGGCGACCTGGTCGGCCGGGCAGCGCCCGCCGTCGATCGGCCCCGGCTGCGCAACGCAGTCGCCGATGGCGGCTGAATTCGAGTTCGCGAGCACGTGGTTGTTGCTGAGGATCATCAGCCGGTTGATGCGCGGCGCGGTGCGGCCGCGCGCCAGGCATCCGAGCGTGCCGGCCGTGATGCGGAAGTGCCCTACGCTGATCCCGCCCGGCGCGGGCCGCATGCGCATCCGGTGCGGCTGCGCGTCGATGATGCCCGTGCACACCACGTTCATCGGAAAGTCCGCTTCGGCGAGCGCTGAGACGCCGGCGGCGGATGCGAGCCGCGCCTTCATCTCCGCTTCCGTCGAAGGCTCGATGGTGTAGACCTCGAGCGAGGGCTCGCCGGGCGGGGCACCTGAGGCCGGATCGCCGAGACCGATGCCGACGCCGACGATGTTCGCCTCCATCACCTCGGCCGACTGGATCCCGACTTCGGCCCGCGCATGCTCGGCGAGCAGCTTCTCCAACTCCGCTTTCGCCGACAGGATCTGCGGGTCGACTTGCGCGAGCGCAGCCTCAATTTCTGCGTCGCCGGCCTCCATCGCCAGCGTCGCCGCGTCGGCGGGCGGCTCGAACTCTTCGCCCTGACCGTGGCTTTCTTCCGGCGGCTTGCCCTCGACCGGATCTTCGAACTCGTTGCGCGTACGTTTGGTTGGCATCGCCTTGCTCCTTCGGCTTGTGGTCACGGAACGCACGAAGGTGACCGGCTCCGATGCAAGTCCGCCGGCGCTTGCGCTGCCACGCGCTTCGCCCCAAGGCCCGCATGCCGATCACCGTAGGCGTCGCGCGCGCGCACCGCTACGGAGCAGTCGACGAGCGACAAATGCGCGTGATCGCGCAATTGCGCGACGGCACCAGCCGTTCAGGCATCGAGCGCCAGGAACACGTTGTTCAGCCCCTCGGCGAGCGTGGGGTGGGCGAAGATCGCTTCCTTGAGCACCGTGTAAGGCAGCTTGCCCAGCATCGCGATCTGCAGCATCGCCATGATCTCGCCGCCCTCGATGCCGAAGACGGTGCAGCCGAGGATTTGATCTGTCTTCGCGTCGACGATGACCTTGAGGAACCCGCGCGACTCGTCCATCTCGAGCGCGCGGGCGATGCCGTTCATGCCGATCTTCGCCACGCGCACGTCGAGGCCGCGTTTGCGCGCCTCGGTTTCGTTCAGCCCCACGGCTGCGAGCTGCGGATCGGTGAACACGGTGTTCGGCACCAGCCGGTCGCCGAGCTTCGCGTCGAGCCCGAGCACCCAACGGTCGCGCAGGATGCGGAAGTCGTCGTAGGAGACGTGCGTGAACTGCGGCCCCGGCTTGACGTCGCCGACCGCGTAGATGCCCGGCACGTTGGTCTGCAGCGTCTCGTCGACCGGAATGAAGCCGCGCTCGGTCGCCACGCCGGCCGCGGCGAGGGCGAGGTCCTCGGTGTTCGGTTTGCGGCCGACCGCGACCAGCAGATGCGATCCGCGCACGGTCTGCGCCGCACCGTTCTGCTTGTAGTGAACGGCGATGTCGCCCGCCTTGCCTTCGACGCGTTCGGCGAGCGCGCCGGTTTCGATGCGCAGGCCGTCTTCCTCGAGCACTTTGCGCAGCGCTTCGCCGACGTCCTCGTCGTCGCGCGCGGCGAGCCGCGGCAGGCCTTCGAGCACCGTGACTTCCGCGCCGAAGCGGCGGAACATCTGCGCGAATTCCAGCCCGATGAAACCGCCGCCCAGGACGATCAGGTGCCGCGGCACTTCGTCGAGTTCCATGACCGACGTCGAATCGAGAACGGGCACTTCGCCGAGGCCCGGAATCGGCGGCAGAAACGGCCGCCCGCCCGTGTTGATCACGATCTTCGGCGCGGTGAGCCGCCGCGTGCCTCCGTCGCGCAGCGCGACCTCGACCGTCTTCGAGTCGACGAAGCGCGCGGCGCCGAAGACCAGCTCGACGTTTTCCGTCTTCTGCAGCCGCTGCGTGCCGTAGTTGCGGAAGCGCTCGACGATCGCGCGCTTGCGCGCGACGACGCGACGCATGTCGACGGCGACCGGGCCCGCAGCCACGCCGTAATCCGCAGCGCGGCGCGCCAGATACGCGACGCGCGCGCTGGCGATCATCGTCTTGGTCGGCGTGCAGCCGACGTTGATGCAGGTGCCGCCGACATGCTCGCGCTCGACGATCGCCGTCTTCCAACCGGCTTTGGCGAGCGCCAGCGCGAGCGGTTTGCCGGCCTGGCCGGCACCGATGATCACTGCATCGAAGGCTTCGGCCTGCGCCATCGCGAACCTCCTCACATCACGTGCGACGACGCGTGGTCGTGCACGTACACCCCCTGCAGCGGATCGGCCGGTGCGGCCCACGGCGCCTCGGCGATCGCATCTTTCGTGTCGCGGTACCCCGCTTCGCACCGCGCGCGGATGCCGGCCGGCGTGAAGTCGATGTCCTTCGTATGGTCCTCGCCTTCGAGCCGAGGCGCCAGCAGCCGCACGATGTGCATCGTGGTGCTGCAGCCCCAGGCGGCGAGTTCGCGCACGTCGTCGCGCGCGCGCTCGCGCTCGGGCAGACGCGCGACCAGCTCGTTGATCACGTGCCGCAGCCGATGGATCTGCTGCTGGCGTGCGATGTGGCTGCCGGCGCGGCTCGCGTACTGGATGTCCTTCTGCCGGCCGAGAACCTGCCAGATCGTGTCGGGCTCGCTGCCGCTCGGGTTCCACATATGCACGGCGAAGATCGTCGAACTGCGGCGCGGATTGTCGTCGAGCACCGCCTCGATCGGCGTGTTCGAGTACACGCCGCCGTCCCAGTACGGTTCGCCGTCGATGCGGATCGCGGGAAACGCCGGCGGCAGCGCGCCGGAGGCCATCACGTGTGCGGCGGCGAGCGCCTCGCGCCGGCTGTCGAAGTAGCGCATCTCGCCGGTGCGCACGTTGACCGCGCCGACCGTGAGCCGAGTGGACCCCTGCGCGATCCGCCTGAAGTCGACCAGTCCCTCGAGCGTGGCGCGCAGCGGCGCCGTGTCGTAGAACGCCGCGCGCTCGAGCCCCAGCGAAGCGAACGGCCCCCACCACGACGCGGGGTTCGGCACGAAGAAGCCGCCGATGCCCTGCGTCAGCGTGGTCAGGTTCGCGAGCGGGTTGAGCACGCCGGGCGGCGCGACCGGCACGCCCCACGGCGTGCGCCATTGCAGCGAGTCCCAGAACGCGTGCAGCTTCGCGAGTCGCTCGCCAGGCTCGTTGCCGGCGATGAGCGCGGCGTTGATCGCGCCGATCGACGTGCCGATCACCCAGTCGGGGTCGATGCCCGCTTCGTGCAGCGCCTGGTAGACGCCGACCTGATACGCGCCGAGCGCGCCGCCGCCCTGCAGAACGAGGACGATCTGCCCCGGCGGCCGCGCGGCCTGCGGCGCTGCACGCCGGTGGCCGTTCTTTGCATTCGCGCGCGCCATCACTGCGGTCCCTGCGCGACGGCGATCAACTCGCGCTGCAGCGCGAGCACGCATTCGAGGTAGGCGGAGAAGGCCTGCTGCGCGTCGCGCGTGCGCCGCCGGATCTCGTGCGCGCGCTGGGGATCGACACCGGGAAGCTGCAACCCCGCGCGCTGCAACGCGCGCCAGATCTCGTCGGTGTCGGACTGCACGTGCTCGCGCGTCAGCTCGAGCACCTCGGCCGCGGTCGTCGAGCACACGCGATATGCGCGCCACGAAAGCCGCCAGGCCTGCAGCGTCTGCTCGGCCTGCTCGGGCCACGTCGGTGAATGCGAAGCGACGAGCAGCTTGCGCGCCGCCTGCCAGTTCAGCTCGGTCGTGCGCTGTACGCCGGTGAGCAGCGCTTCGGCGAGCGCGCGCATCAGCCTCCCGGCGGCGGCGGCCGGATCCGCCGTGTCGCTTCGGCGGCCGCCGCGCGAAGCGCGATCGATCGGCCGCATCACCGCGCTCATGTGCAGGCCTCCTGCCGGACCGCGCGTGGGCTCGTACTGCGCCCGATCGTACGCCGGGGCGCCGGTACGGGTTCGCGCGTAGCCGGCCCTTCGGCGGCCGCCCGCCTGGCGCCGGCCGCCGCGTAGTCGACGAGCACCCTCGGCGCCGCGAGCGCGAGATCGGCGATGAAGTGCACGCCGCCGAGCACCTCGCGCACGGGCAGCGGGCTCGCCGCGAGCGTCGGCAGATAGAGCTGTGCGGGCCCGGCCCATGCGCCCTTGACTTCGATCGCGGTGGCCGCGGCGCCGACGAGCTGCGCGAGCACGACGCGCCCGTCGCCGTCGACGATGCGCCGCAGCTGCACCTGCAGCCGTGCGAGCCGCAATGCGACGTCGTCGGTCGGACAGGCGCGCAGGCGCTCGGCGCCGCAGACGAAGTGCTGTTGCTTGTAGCCCATGCTGGCGACGGCGACCGCGCGCCCTTCGGCTTCGAGCACGCCGGTCAGCGTGTCGTGCACGATCACCAGCCGCGAATGGCCGGGACGGCGCGCGGCATTCCAGCGCTCGACCGCGTCGGGCGTCTCGTCGATGAAGCTGCGCGCGACGAACTCCACCGGTGTGCCGCGGAACCATGCCGGGATCGCCACGCGCGACTGCACGTCGGCACCGCGCCCCGCGGCGTCGGGCGTGGCGATGAACTCGAGCGACACCGTGTGCGAGCCATCGGGTTTCAGCGGCTCGTGCAGCACCGCGCGGATCGCCGCGGGATCGCTGCGATAGGTGACGACCAGGTGCTCGCGCCCGACGATGCGCCGCTGCTCGACTTGTTCGCCGGCCGCGCGCTGCGGCCGGAGGTTCAGGATTTCTGCCAGGTCCATTTCTGTCTCCTTGGTTCGCCTTTTCGGATCGCGGATCGCGGATCGCGCGGTTCGTGGACTGCCGTCATTCCGAGCCGCTGCGCGGTGGGCCACTTCGGACTTCGCAGGCTGGGCTTCTCGTTTCGCTCGGAGCTTCGGCCGGCTGCGCTCTTGCGCAGTCCGCAATCCGAGTCGCGCAATCCGCTCAATGTGCTGTCCAACCTCCTTCGATCGGCAGCACGGCGCCGGTGATCGAGGCGGCGGCGTCGCTCGCGAGGAAGGTCGCGAAGGCGGCGACCTCGCCGACCGTGACGAACTTCTTCGTCGGCTGCGCGGCGAGCAGCACGTTCTTGACGACGTCTTCCTCGCTGATGCCGCGCGCCTTCGCGGTGTCCGGGATCTGCCTGCGCACCAGCGGCGTCAGCACGTAGCCGGGGCAGATCGCGTTGACCGTGATGCCGGACTCGGCGACTTCGAGCGCGACCGTCTTCGTCAGGCCGGCCACCCCGTGCTTGGCGGCGACATAGGCCGACTTGAACGGCGAGGCGACCAGCGCGTGCGCGGAGGCGACGTTGATGATCCGGCCCCAGCCGCGCTTCTTCATCGCCGGCAGCGCCGCGCGGATCGCATGGAAGTTGCTCGACAGGTTGATCGCGAGGATCGCGTCCCACTGCGCCACCGGAAAGTCGTCGACCGGTGCGACGTGCTGGATGCCGGCGTTGTTGACCAGGATGTCGACCGCGCCGAACGCGTCGACCGCGCGCGCCACCATCGCCGCGATCTGCTCGGGCCGGCTCATGTCGGCGCCGTCGTAGACCACCTGCACGCCGTGCCGGCGCGCCAGCTCGTCGCGCAGCCACTCGATCTCGGGCGCGTCGCCGAAGCCGTTGATCACGAGGTTCGCCCCCGCCGCGCCGAACGCCTCGGCGATGCCGAGCCCGATCCCGCTCGTCGATCCGGTGATCAACGCGGTCTTGCCGCTGAATCGCATGGAGTTCTCTCCCTGTGTCGCTCGAAGCGCCGCCGTTGCAGTCCCCGCTCCCCGATCACGCGGAGAGGGTGAGGGGCTTCTTCTCGATCACGCTTAGTCCACGGATCGCCTTGAACCTTTCACCCTCTGCGAACTATTTCGCCTGCACGCTCGAGGTGATCGAGGCGATCACGCCGCTCGCCGTCTTGAACGGACCCGCGGCGGTGCCGGTGATGCCGTGGCGGCGCGCGATCCAGCCGAAGTCGGTGTAGGCCGCCCACACGTTGCCGTCCCGGTCTTCCTGCACGAGCAGCCGCACCGGCCAGTCGATGCCCGCTTCGGGGCGGCCGTGGATGAACTGCGTGCCGAGCGGCGGGTTGCCGAACACGAGCAGCGTCGAACGCCGCAGCGGCAGCTTCACGCCGGCGTCGGCCGCGAGCTGCGCCTGGTCGATCTCGTCGAAGAAGCGGATGCCCTTCGCCGCGATGTCCTGCTTGAGCCGCGCGATCGTCTCGTCGGTCGAATACGCGCTTCTCACGCGCACCAGGCCGTCGTCGGTTTGCGCGAGCGCCGGCGCGGCCGCGCCGGCGGCGACGAGCAAAGCCAAGGCCGATGGCGAAATCTGTTTGATCATGGCGTTCTCCGTCAGGTGGGTTGTTCCGGCGCGCTGCCGGAGGTCGAGCGAGCGGTTTCGTGCGCGGCGCGCTGCCACGGCCAGCGGCCTTCCAGCTCGAGCGCGAGGCTCCAGCTCAGAAAGGTGCGGATCGCGACGATCACCGCGAGCACCTGCACGCTTTCCATCGTCGGCGTGAACGCGACGGTGCGCACGATGTCGGCGGCGACCAGCACTTCGAGCCCGAGCAGGATCGCGCGGCCGAGGTCCTGTCGGTAGCGCTGCAGCCTGCGCGCGCGGTCGCCGGCGCGCGGCAGCACGCAGCGCGCGCTGGCGACGACGAGCCCGCCGACGATCAGCGCCACGCCCGCGACCTCGGCCGCGGTGCCGGCGATTTCGATGAACTCGCGCACGCTCATCGCACCCTTCCTTCACGCGACCGCGGGCGCAGGCTGCGGCAGCGTCAGGCGCGCTGCGAGCCACGCGGCGACGGCCAGCGCGAGCGCGAGCCCGACGACGACCGCGTCCCAGCCGAGGTCGTCGAACACCTGCCCGAGCACCGCGGCGCCGACCAGGCCGCCGAGGAAATAGCTCGCGAGATAGATGCCGTTGGCCGACGCGCGGTCGGCTGTCGCCGCGCGGCCGACGAAGCCGGTCGTCGTCGCCTGCGCGAAGAACGTTCCGACGGCGACCAGCACCATGCCGGCGAGCACCGCGGCGAGACTCGGCAGCACGAGCAGCGGCAGGCCGAGCGCCGCGGTCGCCAGCCCCGCGAGCGCCGCGCGCCGCGCGCCGAGACGCTGCACGGCGCGGCCGGCGAGCGGTGTGGTGATCAGCGACGGCACGAAGACGAAGTAGACGACGCCGAGCGCCATCGCGCTCAACGCGAGCGGCGGCCGCGCGAGCACGAAATTCACGTAGGTGAAGGTGCCGAGGAAGACGAACAGGATCAGGAAGCCGAGCGCGAACGCCACGCGCAGCGCGGGGTTGGCGAGGTGCTCGCGCCAAACCGCCCACGGCGAGCGCGCCGCCGCCATCGGTATCAGCACCGAAGGCGTACGGCGCAGCGTGAACCAGACGAGCAGCGCGCCGGCGACGTTCAGCAGCGCGAAGACGTAGAAGTTGCCGGCCAGGCCGAAGGCGTCGGCGAGCGCGGCCGACATCAGCCGCCCGAACAGATTGCTCGCGACGTTGCCGGCGATGTACGCGGCGAACGCGGCGGCGACTTCCTGCGCGCTGCAGTGCTCGGCGAGATACGCGAGCATCAGCGTGAACGCCGCCGCCATGCACAGGCCCTGCGCGATGCGCAGCGCGGTGAAGGTCGCGAGGTCGGGCGCGGACGCGAGCAGCGCGGTCGGCAGCGCGAGCAGCGCGAGGCCGGCGACGATGCCGATCCGCCGGTCGATGTGGCGGCTGAAGTACGCGACGACGAGCCCCGCGACCGCCATGCCGATCGTGCTGGCGTTGACCGCAAATCCCATCGCCGCCGGCGTCACCCGGTAGTGCCGCGCGAGCGAAGGCAGGATCGCCTGCGTCGCGAACAGGTCGACCAGCGTCAGAAACGCGGTCAACCCGATCAGCAGCCGGCGCGCCGCCGCGCTCGCCGGCGTATCGGGCGGAGCGCCGGGAATGGCGCAGACGTCGGTGGCGGGGGACATGATCGGTCGGCAGTCGAACGTCGGGCGTCGGGCGTCGGCTCGGGGACGGGGGCGTTCCGCTTCCGACGCCCGACCTTCCTCACATCATCTTTTTGTCCGCGCCGCGCTTGTCGTGGAAGATGTCCACCGAGATCAGCACGACCGGCGACTGGGTGTGGTTCTGCCACCAATGCGACGTGCCTTTCGCCTCGGACGAGATCTCGCCCGCCTTGTGCACGATCGGCACCGCGCAGTTGCTCGCGTACTCGACGATCTCGCCCGACACGATGTAGATCTGCGCCGGCCGTTCGTCGTGGCTGTGCCACGGCACGACGCCGCCGGGCTCGATGTCGAGCTGGCGGATGCGGAACAGCCGCCCCTGCAGCATCGGCGCTTCCTTGCCGAGATCGATCGCGTTGCGGACGACGTCCTTGACGCCCTTGGCGGCGTGGCCGGGGTTCTTCTGGCCCTGGCCGTCGGCGACGCGTTGGCCGGCCGGGCATTCGCCGGCTTGCGCGGCCGCTGCGAACGCCAGCGCGCCGGCAACGAAAGCGCCGATCGCCGTGCGGCGCCACAGGTTGTGCTTGCTTTGCATGAGGTTTCTCCTTCGTTCGCGGGTTGCGCCGCGGCCGGTCGGCCGCGACATGCGGTCGCAGCGCCAGCCCGAAGGAGGCAAGCCTCGCCCGGCGCGCGGCCTTGCCGCACGCCCGAATTCAGGGCCTTCGGATGTCCTCCTTCGCGCTCGTCGCCGATCGGGCCGGCGCTGCGTTGCTGCGTTGGTCAGGCCAGCGGCGCCGATCTTTCATGCCGCATCGGCGCGATGCGTGCGACGCGAACCGCGTAAGAAGAAGGCGCGTCGAACGACGCGCGGCGCGCGACGCGCTAGGCCCGCACGTGCAGCTCTTCCCCGGCGAAGGTCAACGAAAGCGGCTCGATCACGATCTGCTTGGCGCCGGATTCGACGCGACCGGCGATCCACGCGTCGACGCCGTGGGCGCGCGCCACCTGCACGGTGCGCTCGGCGTCGGCGGCGGCGACGTACAGCGCGAAGCCGGCGCCCATGTTCAGATTGCCGTAGCTCTCGCGCGCGTCGATGCCCGCTGCGCGCTGGATGAACGCGAGCACCGGCGGCACCGGCGGCAGCGTGTGGATGCGATAGGTGAACGCGCCCGGATGCCGCATCAGCTTGCGCCAGCCGTGGCCGGTGACGTTCGCGCAGTAATGCGGGACGATGCCGGCGGCGGCAATCGCCTCGGTCACCGGCGCATACAGCACGGTCGGCGCGAGCAGCGCCTCGCCGTACAGCGTGCCGTCGTCGAGCTTCGTCGCATAGCCCTGCGGCAGCCGCTCGGCGAGCTTGCGCGCGAGCGAAACGCCGTTGGCGTGGATGCCGCTCGAGGCGAGCAGCACGATCGCATCGCCCGCCGCGAGCTTGTCGCCGAGCGCGAGCCGCGACTTCGGCCGCACGATGCCGACGCAGGAGGCCGCGAGGTCGATGCGCCCCGGCATCACCACGCCGGCCAACGCCGGCGTCTCGCCGCCGCCCCACGCCACACCGCACGCATCGCACGCGGCTTTCCAGCCCTCGACCAGATCGCGCGCGCGCGCCTCGTCGGCGAACCAGTCGCTGCCGCCGGTGGCCCAGTAGGCGTGCACCGACACCGGCGTGGCGCCGACGGTCACGAGGTCGTTGATCGCCATCGCCAGCGTGTCCTGCGCGATGCGGTCGTAATACGTGCGGCCGGTGATCGCGCGCATCGCGTCCGCCACCAGCGCCTTGGTGCCGAGGCACTCGGTGATCGACGCGAGGTAGAACTCGCCGCAGTCGACGACGTAGGCCGACTCGCCGCGCGAAGCCGCGACCTCGGTCAGCCCGTGCCGCGCGAGGTTGCCGGCGGTCGCCGCCGCCGCCCTTTGCGCGAGGATCTTCAGCGGATCGATCTGCGCGTAGTCGACGCCGGATTGTTTGTAGTCGAGCGACATCTGGGATCGGGTTCGGATTGCGCCCGCTCGTTCGCGGCCGATGCGCAAAGTCCGGCGGCTAGACTACGCGCCGTTTGCCCGCGGATTCTATTCGATGAGCTTCTTCACGGCCGAGCGTTTGCAGACCGGCATGTGGGTCGGCGTCGGCCTCGCGCTGCTCGCGCTGATGTACGTGCTCGCGCCGGTACTCACGCCGTTCGCGCTCGCCGCGATCCTCGCGTACCTGCTGTCGCCGGGCGTGGACTGGCTCGCCGCGCGCCGGTTGCCGCGCTGGGCGGCCGTGCTGGCGATGATCTTCTCGCTCGGGCTGATCCTGCTCGCGCTGCTGCTGATCCTCATTCCGGTGCTGCAGAAGGAACTCGTGCAGCTCCAGGCGCAGCTTCCGGGGCTGATCCACAAGCTGAACCAGGCCGTCGCGCCGAGGCTGCAGGAGTGGTTCGGCATCGCGATCCGCTTCGACGCGCAGACGCTGCGCGAACTGCTCGCCGAGCGCGTCGGTTCGCAGCAGGACCTGATGGCACGGATCTTCGCGCACGCACGCGAAGGCGGCATCGCGCTGCTGGGCATCATCGGAACGCTGCTGCTGGTGCCGATCGTGCTCTTTTACACGCTGCTCGACTGGCACGACTTCCGCAGCCGCGCCGAAGCGCTGATCCCGCGCCGCTGGCACGCGCAGACGGTCGCGATGCTCGGCGAAATCGACGGCCTGCTCGCGCAGTTCCTGCGCGGGCAGTTGACGGTGATGCTGGTGCTCGCCGCGTACTACTCGATCGCGCTCGCGGTCGCGGGCTTCCAGACCGCCTTGCCGGTCGGCATCCTCACGGGCCTGCTGATCTTCATCCCGTACGTCGGCTTCGCGCTCGGTCTCGTGCTCGCGTTGCTGGCCGCGCTGCTTCAATTCGGCAGCCTGTATGGCGTCCTCGCGGTCGCCGTGATCTACGGCGTCGGCCAGGTCATCGAGAGCTTCCTGCTGACGCCGCGGCTCGTCGGCGAGCGCATCGGCCTGCATCCGATCGCGGTGATCTTCGCGCTGCTGGCGTTCGGCCAGGTGTTCGGTTTCTTCGGCGTGCTGCTCGCGCTCCCGGCGAGCGCTGCGCTGCTGGTGGCGCTGCGGCGGGTCAAGGACGCGTATCTGGCGAGCGAGTTCTACCGCAGGACATGAGTCAGCTTGCGCTGGATCTGCTGCAGCCGCGCGAGCCCACGCTCGACAACTTCGTCGCCGGGCGCAACGCGGAGGCGCTCGACGCGCTGCGCCGGCTCGCGCGCGGCGCGCTCGCCGAGCGGATCGTCTATCTGTGGGGCGAGCGCGGCAGCGGCCGAACGCACCTGCTCGCCGCGCTCGCGCGCGGCCCCGGCGCGGCCCGCTGGTCGCCGGACGACGCGCCCGACGTGCCGGGGCTGACGGTCGTCGACGATGTCGATCGGCTCGACGCCGCGGCGCAGGTGGCGCTGTTCAACCGGCTCAACGCCGTGCGCGACCGCGCCGACGCGGCGTGCGCCGTGGCCGGACCGCTTCCGCCGGCGCAGCTCGGACTGCGGGAAGACCTGCGCACACGGCTCGCGTGGGGGCTCGTCTATCAGCTTCATGCGCTGACCGACGCGGAAAAGGCCGCGGCGCTCGCCGCGCATGCCGCCACGCGCGGTGTGGCGGTGTCCGACGACCTGATCCCGTACATGCTGACGCACCTGCCGCGCGACTTGCGCACGCTGGTCGCCGCGCTCGACGCGCTCGACGCCTACGCGCTCGCGCGCCGCCGCGCACTGACCGTGCCGCTGCTGCGCGAGTGGCTGGCGGGCGGCACGTAGAATCGCGCCCGATGAACAACCAACCCAGCCGGCCGGGTGCAGTCCGCGCGGGCGATTCGCGCCGGAACAGCCGATGAGGCTCGCGCTGTTCGACCTCGACCGCACGCTGCTGCCGATCGACAGCGCCGACGACTGGTCGCACTTCGTCGTGCGCGCCGGCGGACTCGACCCGGCACGCTACGGCGCACGCATCCGCGAATTCGCCGACACCTATGCGGCGGGCCGCTTCGATGCGCTCGCGTACCTGGATTTCCAGATGGGGCTGCTGACGCGGCTGCCGCGTGCGCAGCTCGAGCGCCTGCGCGCGGAGTTCGTTCGCGCCCGCGTGCTGCCGCACGTGCGGCGCGAGGCGGTCGAACTGGTCGACACGCATCGCCGCGCGGGCGACGAGCTGGCCGTCGTCACCGGAACCAACGCCTTCGTCGCGCGGCCGATCGCCGACGCTTTCGGCATCGAGCATCTGCTCGCCGTCGAACCCGAGGAGCGCGACGGTGAATTCACCGGCCGGCACGTCGGCACGCACTCGCACGGCGAGGGCAAGGTACGCAAGGTCGAGGCATTCCTCGCGCAGCGCGGCACGACCCTCGAACGCTGCGAATCGCTCGCCTTCTACAGCGACTCGATCGTCGATCTGCCGCTGCTCGAGCGCGTGGCCGCAGCCGGCGGCCGGGCGGTCGTGACCAACGGCGACGCCGGGCTGCGCGCGGTGGCGGCCGCGCGCGGCTGGCCCGTGCTCGAGCTGTTCGCGCGGGCGGCCTGAGCGATGATCAAACGCCTCGTTCAAAGGGTCTCGACGCTGTTCTCGCGCTCGCTCGCGCGGAAGGCCCGCGTGCGGCGCGAGCCCAAGCGCATCCCCGTCTCCGAACACGGCATCGACCGCAACCGCGTTTCGCGCAATGCGATCCGCGTGTGCGAGACGCTGCAGAAGGCCGGGCACCAGGCCTACATCGTCGGCGGCGCGGTTCGCGACCTGCTGCTCGGCGTCACGCCGAAGGACTTCGACGTGGCCACCGACGCGACCCCGGAGCAGGTGAAGGCGCTGTTCCGCCGCGCGATCATCATCGGGCGGCGCTTCCGCCTCGTGCACGTGATGTTCGGCAACGAGACGATCGAGGTGTCGACCTTCCGCGCGCTCGACAACCCGGAGCGGCTCACCGACGAGCACGGCCGCGTGCTCGCCGACAACCTGTTCGGCACGCAGCACGAGGACGCCGCGCGGCGCGACTTCACGATCAACGCGCTGTACTACGACCCGATCACCGAAACGGTGCTCGACTACCACGACGGCGTGCGCGACCTGCGGCGCAAGCGGCTGCGCATCATCGGCGATCCCGAGACGCGCTACCGCGAGGACCCGGTGCGCATGCTGCGCGCGGTGCGCTTCGCCGCCAAGCTCGGTTTCGAGATCGATCCCGCGACGCGCGAGCCGATCCGGCGCCTCGCGCACCTGATCGAGAACGTACCGCCGGCGCGGCTGTTCGACGAGATGCTGAAGCTGCTGACCAGCGGCCACAGCGTCGCGTGCATCATGCGCCTGCGCGCCGAGGGGCTGCACCACGGGCTGCTGCCGCTGCTCGACGTGATCCTCGAGCAGCCCGCGGGCGAGCGCTTCGTGATGCTGGCGCTGTCGCGCACCGACGAACGCGTTCAGGCCGGCAAGCACATCGCGCCGGGTTTCCTGTTCGCCACGCTGCTGTGGCACGAGGTGCTGAAACGCTGGAAGGAACGCGAGTCGCGCGGCGAGCATCGCATCCCCGCGCTCGACGCGGCGATCGACGACGTGCTCGAAGCGCAGACCGAGAAGCTCGCGATCCAGCGCCGCTACACGTCGGACATGCGCGAGATCTGGATGCTGCAGCCGCGGTTCGAGCGCCGCACGGGGCGCGCGCCTTTCAAGCTGCTCGAGCACCTGCGGCTGCGCGCCGGTTATGATTTTTTGATGCTGCGTTGCGCGGCCGAGGAAGCGCCTGCCGAACTGTGCGAATGGTGGACGAAGTTCCTGCACGCAACCGACGAGGAACGCGAGCAGCTCGTCGCGTCGGCGCAGGCGAGCGGCGCCAAGCCCGGCGGCCAGCGGCGCAGGCGCAGGCGGGGGCGCGGCGGCGGCGCGGCGCGCGACGCGGCACCACAGTGAGGATGGATCGTTGAAGCGACGCGCATACATCGGGCTGGGAGCGAACCAGGGCGATCTCGTCGCCACGCTCGACGCGGCGGTCGAGTCGCTGAAATCGATCGAGCGGTCCGAGTTCGTCGCCGTCTCGCCGTACTACCGCACGGCGCCGATCGACGCACCGGGGCCGGACTTCATCAACGCCGTCGCCGCGATCGACACCGGGCTCGAACCCTACGGGCTGCTGCTGCACCTGCTCGACATCGAGATGATGCTCGGCCGCAAGCGGCGCGGCGCGCACAAGAACGCCCCGCGCAAGGTCGACCTGGACCTGCTGCTGGTCGGCGATCTGATCGTGCGCAGCACGCCGCTGACGCTTCCGCACCCGCGCATGCACGAACGCGCGTTCGTCCTCAGGCCGCTGCTGGACCTCGCGCCGGACATCGTGCTGCCGGGCCTGGGGCCGGCGGCGCGGTTCCTCGAAGCGGTCGCGGGCCAGCGCGTCGAACCGTTCGAAACCGCCGCGCCGCAGCCCTGACCGGCGCCCGCCCGATGCCGGTACTCGCGCAAACCACGCTGCTGCTCGTCGCGTCGAACGTGTTCATGACCTTCGCGTGGTACGCGCACCTGCGCAACCTCAACGACAAGCCGTGGTGGATCGCGGCGCTGGCGAGCTGGGGCATCGCGCTCGCCGAGTACCTTCTGCAGGTGCCGGCCAACCGCATCGGCTACACCGCGTACACGGTCGGCCAGCTCAAGATCCTGCAGGAAGTGATCACGTTGTCGGTGTTCGTGCCGTTCGCCGTGCTGTACATGAAGGAACCGCTGCGGCTCGACTATCTGTGGGCGGCGCTTTGCCTTCTTGGGGCGGTGTACTTCATCTTCCGTTCGACATGAAGACCAGCGCGGGCCGGCTTCGGCACATCGTCATCGAAGGGCCGATCGGCGCGGGCAAGACCACGCTCGCGCGCCGGCTCGCGGCGCACGCCGGCGCCGAGCTCGTACTCGAGCAGCCCGACGCGAATCCCTTTCTGGAGCGTTTCTACCGCGACCGGGCGCGCTTCGCGCTGCCGACGCAGCTCTTCTTCCTGTTCCAGCGCGTGCAGCAGTTGCGGGAACTCAAGCAGCTCGATCTGTTCCATTCGCTGGTGATCGCCGACTTCCTGCTGGAAAAAGACCCTTTGTTCGCGCGGTTGACGCTCGCCGACGACGAGCTGAAGCTGTACGAGCAGATCCTCGCGCAGCTCGCGCCGCAGGCCGCCGCGCCCGACCTGGTGATCTACCTGCAGGCGCCGCCCGAAGTGCTGATCGAGCGCGTCGGGCGGCGCGGCAACGCCTACGAAGCCGGGATCACCGAGGGCTACCTGCGCGCGCTGTCCGACAGCTACGCGCGCTTTTTCCACGAGTACGACGCCGCCCCCGTGCTGGCCGTCAACACCGAGAACCTGAACCCGATCGAACGCGACGCCGACTTCGAACTGCTGCTCGCGCGAATCGAGCGCATGCGCGGGCGGCGCGAATACTTCAACCTCGCCGCATGAGCGTGCACACCCCGCCGCCGACCGCCGAACGCAAGCCGGTCACGCTGCCGCGTCTGCTGGAAATGCACGCGAAAGGCGAGCCGATCGCGATGCTGACCTGCTACGACGCGAGCTTCGCGGCGCTGCTGGACGAATGCGGCGTCGACGTGCTGCTGGTCGGCGATTCGCTCGGTATGGTGATCCAGGGCGAGCGCTCGACGCTGCCGGTGACGGTCGAGCACGTCGCGTATCACACCCGGTGCGTCGCGCAGACGGCGCGGCGCGCGTGGCTGATCGCGGACATGCCGTTCGGCAGCTACCAGGCGTCGCCGATCGCCGCGTACGACAACGCGGCGAAGCTGATGGCCGCCGGCGCGCAGATGGTCAAGCTCGAAGGCGGCGCGTGGCTCGCGCCGACCGTGCGCAGGATGACGACGCGGGGCATCCCCGTGTGCGCGCACCTGGGCCTCACGCCGCAGTCGGTCCACGCGCTCGGCGGCTATCGGGTGCAGGGCAGGACCGAAGAAGCCGCAGCGCAACTGAAGCGCGATGCGGCCGCGCTGCAGGAGGCCGGCGCGACGATGCTCGTGCTCGAACTGGTGCCGGCGGCGCTCGCCGCCGAGGTCACGCGGTCGCTCGCGATCCCGACGATCGGCATCGGCGCCGGCGCCGACTGCTCGGGGCAGGTGCTCGTTCTGCACGACATGCTCGACGTCTATCCGGGCCGGCGGCCGCGCTTCGTTCGCAACTTCATGGACGGGGCGCCCAGCATCCGGGCCGCGGTCGAAGCGTACGTCGCCGCGGTCAAGGCCCGGGCCTTCCCGGGTCCGGAGCACAGCTACTGAGCCGCCGCCGGTCGCGCGCTGCGCGACCCGGCGCCCGACGCCCGTACAATCCGCCGCCCGTTTCCTTCCGGCCGACGGAGTCAGCCATGAAAGTCGTCCACACGATCCAGGAGTTGCGCGACCAGTTGCGCGGGCAGCTGCGAATCGCGTTCGTGCCGACGATGGGCAACCTGCACGACGCCCACCTGGCGCTGATGGCGATGGCGCACCAGCACGGCGATCCGGTCGTCGCGTCGATCTTCGTCAACCGGCTGCAATTCGGCCCGAACGAGGACTTCGACAAGTACCCGCGCACGTTGCAGGAGGACATCGACAAGCTGCAGCGGCAGAACAAGGTGTACGTGCTGTTCGCGCCGAACGAGTCCGAGATGTACCCGGAGCCGCAGGAGTTCCGCGTCTCGCCGCCGCACGACCTCGGCAACATCCTCGAAGGCGAGTTCCGCCCGGGGTTCTTCGTCGGCGTCACGACCGTCGTGCTGAAGCTGTTTTCTTGCGTGCAGCCGCGTGTGGCGGTATTCGGCAAGAAGGACTACCAGCAACTGATGATCGTGCGCAAGATGTGCCGGCAGTTCGCGCTGCCGACCGAGATCGTTCCGCACGAAACCGTGCGCGACACGGACGGTCTGGCGCTGTCGTCGCGCAACCGCTATCTGTCGGAGACCGAGCGGCGCGAAGCGCCGCGGCTGTACCGCGTGCTCAACGAGGTGCGCGACCGCCTGCGCGCCGGGGCGATCGACATCGCCGCGATCGAGCACGACGCGCAGCGCGCGCTGGCCGACGCGGGGTGGAAGGTCGACTACGTGTCGGTGCGCCGCCAGCGCGACCTGAAAGCGCCGTCGCGCGAAGAGGTCGCCGGCGGAGAGCCGCTCGTGGTGCTGGCCGCCGCCAAGCTCGGCGCGACCCGCCTGATCGACAACCTCGAGATCTGATCGCGTCCGGTCGGCGCACCGACGCCCGCCCCGGGGCCGTGCCCTCCTCACCCGACTCATCGGCCGCGTCCTGCCCGACGCGCACCGGCACGGTCTGAGCGCGCTCCCGTGAACACTCCGATCGCAACGACCGGCGACGACGAAGCCGAACGGCGCCCCGCGGCGGGGTTGCTCCTCGCCACGCTCGGCATCGTCTACGGCGACATCGGAACGAGTCCGCTGTACGCATTCCGCGAAAGCCTGACCGGAGAGCACGGCGCCGGCATCGACCCCGCGAGCATCTACGGCGTGCTGTCGATGATCTTCTGGGCGGTCACGCTGGTCGTCACGATCAAATACGTGCTGCTGGTGATGCGCGCGGACAACCAGGGCGAAGGTGGCATCCTGGCGCTGCTCGCGCTCGTGTTGCGGCAGATGCCGGTGCAAAGCCGGTGGCGCGCCACGGCGATCGGCTTCGGCCTGGTTGGCGCGGCGATGTTCTACGGCGACAGCGTGATCACGCCGGCGATTTCCGTGCTGTCGGCCGTCGAGGGCCTCGCGGTCGTCACGCCTGCGGCGAGCGACTACGTGCTGCCGGCGACGGTCGCGATCCTGCTCGCGCTGTTTCTCGCCCAGCGGCGCGGCACCGCACAGATCGGCGGCCTGTTCGGGCCGATCATGCTGCTGTGGTTCGCCGCGATCGCGGCGCTCGGCGCCGCGCAGATCGCTCGCAACCCGGACGTGTTGCGAGCGATCGAGCCGGCGCATGCGATCGCCTTCGCGCTGCGCGATCCGGCGCGAGCGCTGGTTGTGCTCGCCGCGGTGTTCCTGACCGTCACCGGCGCCGAGGCGTTGTATGCGGACATGGGTCACTTTGGCCGCGGGCCGATCCAGCGCGCGTGGTTCGGCCTGGTGATGCCGAGCCTGCTGCTGAACTACTTCGGACAGGGCGCGCTCGTGCTCGCCGACGCCGATGCCGTGCGCAACCCGTTCTTCCTGCTCGCGCCCGGCTGGCTGCAGCTTCCGCTGGTGCTGCTCGCCACTGCGGCGACGGTGATCGCATCGCAGGCGGTGATCTCCGGCGCGTTTTCGCTGACCAGCCAGGCGATCAAGCTGGGGCTGGCGCCGCGGACGACCATCGAGTTCACCTCGGCGACCGAGGCCGGGCAGATCTACGTGCCGGCGGTCAACTGGCTGCTGCTCGCAACGGTAATTGCGCTCGTGCTCGCGTTCGGAAGCTCGTCGAGCCTCGCCGCCGCCTATGGCGTCGCGGTGGTCTGCACGATGGTGATCACCACGCTCGGCGTGGCCTTCGTCGCCGCGTGGCACTGGGCCTGGCCGGGGCGGCGCGTGCTGGCGGTGTTCGCGCCGCTCGCGCTGCTCGACCTGCTGTTTCTCGCCGCCAACACCGCCAAGATCCCGCACGGCGGCTGGTTTCCGCTCGCGTTCGCGGCGGCGATCTTCACGCTGCTCGCGACCTGGTACCGCGGCCGCACGCTCGTACGCGACGAGCTCAAACGCCGCGGCATCGCGCTCGAACCTTTTCTGAAGAGCCTGACGACCTATCCGCCGCAGCGGGTCGAGGGTACCGCCGTGTTCATGACGCCGGTGCTCGACCTGATCCCGGTGTCGCTGCTGCACAACCTCAAACACAACCGCGTCATGCACGAGCGGGTGATCTTCCTGACGGCGGTGGCGGAGAACGAACCGCACGTTCCGCCGGACAGCGCCGCCCGCATCCGCGACCTCGGCGACGGCTGCTATCACATCGCGCTGCACCGCGGATTCCACGACTCGTACGACATCGTCGACATCGCCAAACTGCTGTCGCGCCACTACGACTTCGAGCTGATCCCCGAGCAGACGTCGTTCTTCCTGTCGCGCGAAACGCTGATCCCGGCGCGGCGCGGCGGCATGGCCCGCTGGCGCAAACGCCTGTTCGCCTGGATGAGCCGCAACGCGCAGTCGGCGTCGGACTTCTTCCGGCTGCCGCCCGGCCGCGTCATCGAGATCGGAACGCAGATCGAGATCTGACGCGCGTTTGGCCGGCGCGGCGCTTTCGCGGATAATCCGCCGCCCGAACAGGCACGACGCGCGCGCCTGCTGCGCTCTTTGAACACACGCCGGGATGGCGGAACTGGTAGACGCACGGGACTCAAAATCCCGCGCTGGCAACAGCGTGCGAGTTCGATTCTCGCTCCCGGCACCACAGCATCGTTCACCACCGAGACACCGAGATCACCGAGAAAACTCCGGGCACGCGCGCCGTGGGTGCACCGGCATGCGCGGTGCCTCGGCGCTCGCTTCCTCCTCCCTGGCCGGTCAAGCCATGGATCGCGAACTCACCGTCTCCGACTTCGACTACGAACTGCCGCGCGAGCTGATCGCGCAGCACCCGCTGCCCGACCGCGCGGCGAGCCGGCTGCTGCACGTCGAGCGCGAGCGCCTGTCCGACCTCGTCTTCACGGATCTCGAACGGCTCGTCGCGCCGGGCGAGCTGCTGGTGTTCAACGACACCAAGGTGATCAAGGCGCGGCTGCTCGGGCGCAAGCCCAGCGGCGGAAAGGTCGAAGCGCTCGTCGAGCGCATCGTCGAGCCGCGGCGCGCGCTCGCGCTCGTGCGCACGAGCCACGCGCCGAAGCCGGGACAGGTTTTCGTCTTCGGCGACCGCGATCCGGTGACGGCGACCGTGCTCGGGCGCGAAGGAGAGTTCTTCGTGCTCGCGTTCGATGCGGAGGTCTTCGCCGCGCTCGAACGCCACGGCCACGTGCCGCTGCCGCCGTACATCGCGCATCCCGACGATGCGCAGGATGCCGCGCGCTACCAGACCGTTTACGCGGCGCGGCCCGGCGCGGTCGCTGCGCCGACCGCCGGGCTGCACTTCACGCAGCCGCTGCTCGAGCGGCTGCGCGCGAACGGCGTCGAGTTCGCGCACGTGACGCTGCACGTCGGCGCCGGCACCTTCCAGCCGGTCCGCGTCGAGCGAATCCGCGATCACGCGATGCGCAGCGAGTGGTACGAAATCACGGCGCCCGCGGCCGCCGCGATCGACCGCGCGCTCGCCGAGGGCCGTCGCATCACCGCGATCGGCACGACGAGCCTGCGCGCGCTCGAGTCCGCGGCGGTCGATGCGCCGGCCGGCGTGCGCATCCGCGCGGGCGCGCGCGAGACCCGGCTCTTCGTCACGCCGGGTTTTCGCTTCCGTGTCGTCGATCGGCTGATCACGAACTTTCATCTGCCGCGATCGACGCTGCTGATGCTGGTGTCGGCGTTCGCCGGAATCGAACGCATCCGCAGCGCGTACGCGCACGCCGTCGAACGACGGTATCGGTTCTTCAGTTACGGGGACGCGATGCTGCTGGAGCGAGGGCCGTAGATGGGCGATCCGCGAAACCGCGCCTGCGTCCATTCACCGGTGGCGGGCGATCATCGCGCCGTTCGGAAAACGGGGCGCACGCGCCGGTGCGCTGCGGACTTGCATGCGGCAGACAACGAGATGACGCGATGGCATTGACCTTCGAACGGCTCGCCACCGACGGCGCCGCGCGGCGCGGGCGAATCACGCTCGCACACGGAACGGTCGAAACACCGGTGTTCATGCCGGTCGGCACCTACGGCACCGTCAAGGCGATGACGCCACGCGAGCTCGACGAGCTCGGCGCGCAGATCGTGCTGGGCAATACGTTCCATCTGTGGCTGCGGCCGGGGTTGGAGGTGATCGGCGCGCACGAAGGACTGCACCGCTTCATGGGATGGGAGCGGCCGATCCTGACCGACTCGGGCGGATTCCAGGTGTTTTCGCTCGGAAAACTCCGCAAGGTTCGCGAAGAAGGCGTGCAGTTCGCGTCACCCGTGAACGGCGACCGGCTGTTCCTGACTCCCGAGGAGTCGATGCGAATTCAGATCGCGCTCGACGCCGACATCGCGATGGTGTTCGACGAGTGCACGCCGTACGAAATCGACGGCACGCCGGCGACGTACGAGCACGCGGCCGAGTCGATGCGGCTGTCGCTGCGCTGGGCGCAGCGTTCGCGCGCCGAGTTCGACCGGCTGACGGCGGACCGTCCCCGGCGCAACGCGCTGTTCGGCATCGTCCAGGGCGGGATGTACGAGCCGCTGCGCGACGAATCGGTCGAGGGACTGACGCGGATCGGGTTCGACGGCTACGCCATCGGCGGGCTTTCGGTCGGCGAGCCGAAGGCCGACATGCTGCGCATGCTCGCGCACGTGGCGCCGAGGCTGCCCGACGACAAGCCGCGTTATCTGATGGGGGTCGGAACGCCGGAGGATCTGCTCGAAGGCATCGCGCGCGGCATCGACATGTTCGATTGCGTGCTGCCGACCCGCAATGCGCGCAACGGGTGGCTGTTCACCCGCGCGGGCGACATCAAGATCCGCAACAGCCGGTACGGCCGCGACACGCGCCCGCTCGACGCCGACTGCGACTGCTACACGTGCATGCACTTCACGCGCGCGTACCTGCACCACCTTCAGCGCGTCAACGAGATCCTGGGTGCGCGCCTGAACACGATCCACAACCTGCACTTCTACCTCGACCTGATGCGGCAGGCGCGAATCGCGATCGAGGACCGGCGCTTCGATGACTTCGCGCGACGCATCGTCGAATCGCGCGCGCGCGGCATCGGCGACTGAGCGGGGGTTCGTTTTCACCACCGAGACACCGAGAACACCGAGAAGGTTCTCGGTTTTCCTCTGCGCGTCGGTGCCTCTGCGGTAACGCTTTCGACCTTCGCAGGCCGCGATTCGACCACGGAGACACAGAGAAAGACTTTGGCTTTTCTCGGTGCTCTCGGTGTCTCGGTGGTGAATACCCTCGCCTGCGCGGCGCGGCACGCTGGCTATAATCCGCCGCCTTCCAGAACCTCGCCTGCAGTACGGGCGCGGCGTTCAGACCAAACGACCGGCCGCACGTGCGCGGCCCTGGAGTCACGAATGCTCTTCATCTCCGACGCGCTCGCGCAGACCGCGCCCGCCGCCCAGCCCGGTGCCGAGTCAATGCTGACGTCGATCGGCTTCATGGTGCTGATCTTCGTCGTCTTCTACTTCCTGCTGATCCGTCCCCAGACCAAGCGGCAGAAGGAGCACAAGGCGATGGTCGAAAGCCTCGCCAAGGGCGACGAGGTGCTGACCGCGGGCGGAATCGTCGGCAAGATCACCGACCTGTCGGATCAGTACATCACGCTGCAGATCGGCACCGCCGGCGACAAACCGGTCGAGATCTCGGTGCAGAAGAACGCCGTTCAGACGCTCCTGCCGAAAGGGACGATGAAGTCGCTGTAGAAGTCGCGGGGCGGGATTCGGACGCCGCACCGAAAGTCCCCGCTCCCGACGACCGATCGCTGACGTCCGGCTCGACGCATGAACCGCTACCCGCTCTGGAAGTACATCGTCATCGCCGTCGCGCTGGTGTTCGGCGCGCTGTACTCGGCGCCGAACCTGTTTCCCGAGTCGCCGGCGGTGCAGGTGTCCTCGCAGAAGGCCACCATCAAGGTCGACGCCGGCGTGCTGGCGCGCGTCGAGTCGGCGCTGAAACAGGCGGGCATCGCGCACGACGGCGCGTTCCTCGACCAGGTCGGGCTGAACACGACGGTGCGCGTGCGCTTCCGCGACCCGGACACGCAACTCAAGGCGAAGGACACGCTCGAGCGCGCGCTGAACCCGGATGCGACCGATCCGGCCTACGTCGTCGCGCTGAACCTGCTGTCGACATCGCCGCGCTGGATGGCGTCGATCCGCGCGCTGCCCATGTATCTCGGCCTCGACCTGCGCGGCGGCGTGCACTTCCTGATGCAGGTGAACACGGCCGAGGCGGTCAACAAGCGGCTCGACTCGCTGGCAGGCGACGTGCGCACGCTGTTGCGCGACAAGGACGTGCGGCACGCCGGCATCACGCGCAGCGGCCAGCAGATCGAAATCCGTTTCCGCGACGCCGAGACGCGTGCGAAGGCCATCGGCGTGATCCGCGACAACCTGAGCGAGCTCGCGCTGCGCGAGGACACGGCCGGCGCCGACCTGCTGCTCGTCGCGACCATGACGCCGGCGGCGGTGAAAAACGTCCAGGACAGCGCGCTGAAGCAGAACATCACGACGCTGCACAACCGGATCAACGAGCTCGGCGTCGCCGAGCCGGTGATCCAGCAGCAGGGCGCCGACCGCGTGGTCGTGCAGTTGCCCGGCGTGCAGGACACCGCTCGCGCGAAGGACATCATCGGCCGCACCGCCACGCTCGAAGCGCGGCTCGTCGACCTGAGCGCGGAGGCGCAGGCCGCCGTGCTGGGCAACGCGCCGGTGCCGTTCGGCTCCGAGCTGTTCACGGTCGGGCGCGGCGCGCCGGTCGTGCTGAAGAAGGAAGTGATCTTCTCGGGCCAGCAGTTGCAGGGCGCGCAGGCGACCTTCGACGAGAACCAGCGTCCCGCCGTGTCGGTCGAGCTGAACGAGGCCGCCGGCCGCGTGATGCGGAAGGTCACGCGCGAGAACCTGAAGAAGCCGATGGCGGTCGTGCTCTTCGAGAAGGGCAAGGGCGAAGTGCTGACGGTCGCGACGATCCAGAGCGAGTTCGGGTCGCGCTTCCAGATCACGGGGCTCGACAGCCCGAGCGTGGCCAACGATCTCGCGCTGCTGCTGCGCGCCGGCGCGCTCGCCGCGCCGATGGAGATCGTCGAAGAGCGCACGATCGGCCCGAGCCTCGGCGCCGAGAACATCAGGGCGGGCTTCACTTCGACCGTCTACGGCTTCACCGGGATCGCGATCTTCATGATCGCGTACTACATGATCTTCGGGCTGATCTCGGTGATCTCGCTGTCGGTCAACGTGATGCTGCTGATCGCGCTGCTGTCGCTGCTTCAGGCCACCCTCACGCTGCCCGGCATCGCCGCGATCGCGCTCACGCTCGGCATGGCGATCGACGCCAACGTGCTGATCAACGAACGCATCCGCGAAGAGCTGCGCCGCGGAGCGACGCCGCAGCAGGCGATCGCGCAGGGCTACGACAAGGCCTTCGCGACGATCCTCGACTCGAACGTGACCACGCTGATCGCCGGCATCTTCCTGTTCCTGCTCGGCTCCGGACCGGTGCGCGGCTTCGCGGTCGTGCACTGCCTCGGCATCCTGACCTCGATCTTCTCGGCGGTGTTCGTCTCGCGCGGCATCGTCAACCTCGTCTACGGCTCGCGCAAACGGCTGGCGAGCCTGTCGATCGGCCAGGTGTGGAAGCCGGGCGCGGCGACGGGGAAGTGACGCCTTGGCGATGGTCATGAATCGCACGCTCATCCCCGCCCCTCTCCCTGAGGGCGAGGGGTGTTTCGCGCCTGCCGCGCGGCGCGCGGCAGAGGAGTTGTGAATGGAGTTCTTCCGGATCCGCCGCACGATCCCGTTCATGCGCTACGCGCTGATCCTGAACGCGATCTCGGTGATCACGTTTCTGGTCGCGGTCGGCTTCCTCGCCGTGCGCGGACTGAATCTGTCGATCGAGTTCACCGGCGGCACGGTGATGGAGGTCTCGTATCCGCAGGCGGCGGACCTGCACAAGATCCGCGCGGCGATCGAAGGCAAGGGCTGGGGCGAGTTCCAGGTCCAGAACTTCGGCACGTCGCGCGACGTGCTGATCCGGCTGCCGGTCAAGGAGGGCTTCACGTCGGGCCAGCAGGCCGAGCAGGTGATGGCGCTGCTCAAGGCGCAGGATCCGGGGGTCGAACTGCGGCGCGTCGAGTTCGTCGGGCCGCAGGTCGGCGAGGAGCTGGCGCACGACGGCGCGCTCGCGCTGCTGATGGTCTGCATCGGCATCATGATCTACCTGGCGTTCCGCTTCGAGTGGAAGTTCTCGGTCGCGGCGATCGTCGCCAACCTGCACGACGTCGTGCTCGTGGTCGGCATGTTCTCGATCTTCGGCTGGGAGTTCTCGCTGCCCGTGCTGGCGGCCGTGCTCGCGGTGCTCGGCTACTCGGTCAACGAGTCGGTGATCATCTTCGACCGCGTTCGCGAGCATTTCCGCACGATGCGCAAGGCGAGCGTGACCGAAGTGATCGACTCGGCGATCACCGCGACGATCTCGCGCACGATGATCACGCACGGATCGACGCTGATGATGACGCTCGCGATGCTGTTCTTCGGCGGTCCGGCGCTGCACTACTTCGCGCTCGCGCTGACCATCGGCATCCTGTTCGGCATCTACTCGTCGGTGTTCGTCGCCGCCGCGATCGCGATGTACCTCGGCGTCAAGCGCGAGGACCTGGTCAAGCCGGCGAAGAAGGAAGACCAGCAAATCGTTCCCTGACCGAATCGCGATCGCCATACAACCTCGCCCGACGCGACGGCCTGCAACCGCAGCCCATGACACCCGTCCGAATCTGGGATCTGCCGACGCGGCTGTTCCACTGGTCGCTCGTGCTGCTCGTCGTTTTTTCGGTGGCGACCGCCAAGGTCGGCGGCAACTGGATGGACTGGCACATGCGGTCGGGCTACGCGGTGCTCGCGCTGCTCGTGTTCCGGCTGCTGTGGGGTTTCGCCGGCTCGCGCTACGCGCTGTTCGCGCAGTTCATCCGCGCGCCGCGCGCGGTGCTCGCCTACCTGCGCGCGCCGCGCGGCGCGGGTGAAAGGCACGCGGGGCACAACCCGCTCGGCGGCTGGTCGGTGCTGGCGCTGCTCGCGGCGCTGCTGGTGCAGGCAGCGACGGGGCTGTTCGCCAACGACGAGATCGCCACCGAAGGGCCGCTGTCGAAACTCGTCTCCGGCGCGACCGCGAGCCTGATGACGAAGATCCACTTGCTCAACCAGAACGCGATCTACGCGCTGGTCGCACTGCATCTGGCGGCGATCGCCTACTACTTCTTCGCGAAGCGCGAGAACCTCGTCGTGCCGATGGTGACCGGCGACAAGCGCGGCATCGCCGCCGAACCCGCCCAGGACGATGCGCTCGTGCGCGCCCGTGCGGCCCTGCTGGCGGCTCTGGCCGCAGGGCTGGTCGGTTACGTCGTCAGCCTGTAGATCGGCAAAAGCAAACGGGCCGCTCGCGCGGCCCGTTTCAGCGCAGCCCTTCGATCACTTGCGCTGATAGTCGTCGTGGCAGGACTTGCACGCCTGTCCGACGGCGCCGAACTGCGTCTGGATCGCCTTCGCATCGCCGCCCTTCGCCACTGCGGCGAGCTTGCTCACCTCGCCCTGCATCTTCTCGGCAAGCTGTTTGAACTTCGCCGAGTCCTTCCAGATCTCCGGCTTCGCCTTGGTGTTGGCGACCATGTCCGAATCCGGAATGAAGGCTTCGAACGGCAGCTTGGACAGCGTTTCGACCAACGCCGCACTCGACTGGATCGTCTGGATGTTCGGCGAACCGCTCTTCAACTGGGCGTTGATCCGACCCATGTGATTGCCCATCAGCGCCATCGCCGACTGGCGATATTTGACGGCGTCTTCGGGTTTGGCGAATTGAGCCGAGGCCGGCGCCGCAACGGCGATCCCGGCGGCGACAAGCAGCGCATGAATCGAAAGCTTCATGAATCCCCCATGTTCGTGAACGAGAGCCGGGCCGGTCGAGCCCGGACAGCGCATGAACAAAGCGCCCGGCCGAATTATTCCGCGAGCCGGCGCGCCCGACCCTCGCGCGATGGCGCGACCGCGCGGCGCGGTCAGCAGCGGCGCGCGAGTTCGCCCGCCTTGCCAACGTAGGTCGCGGGTGTGAGCGCGAGCAGTGCCTGCTTGGCTTCGTCGGGGATCGCCAGCGTGCGGATGAACTCGTGCAGCGCGTCGCGCGTGATGCCGCGTCCTCGCGTCAGCGCCTTGAGCTTCTCGTAAGGTTCGGGAACGCCGTAGCGTCGCATCACCGTCTGCACCGGTTCGGCGAGCACTTCCCAGGCGTCGTCCAGGTCGGCGGCGAGCCGTTCGGGGTTCGCTTCGAGCTTGCCGAGTCCGCGCAGACACGACTCGTAGGCGACGAGGCAGTACCCGAAGGCGACCCCCAGATTGCGCAGCACGGTCGAGTCCGTGAGGTCGCGCTGCCAGCGCGACACCGGCAGCTTCTCGGCCAAGTGCCGCAGCAGCGCGTTGGCCAGCCCGAGGTTGCCTTCGGAGTTCTCGAAGTCGATCGGGTTGACCTTGTGCGGCATCGTCGACGAGCCGACCTCGCCTTCCTTCAGCTTCTGCCTGAAGTACCCGAGCGCGATGTAGCCCCACACGTCGCGATCGAGGTCGAGCAGCACCGTGTTGGCGCGCGCGATCGCGTCGAACAGCTCAGCCATGTAGTCGTGCGGTTCGATCTGGATCGTGTGCGTGTTGAACGTCAGGCCCAGCGCCTCGACGACGCCGCGCGCGAAGCGCTCCCAGTCGATCAGCGGATACGCGGCCAGATGCGCGTTGTAGTTGCCGACCGCGCCGTTCATCTTGGCGGCGAGCGACACGCGCGCGATGCCGTCGATGGCGCCGGCGAGCCGCACCGCGAAGTTGGCGAACTCCTTGCCGACCGTGGTCGGGCTCGCGGGCTGACCGTGCGTGCGCGCCAGCATCGGCAGGTCGGCGTGCGCGTGCGCCAGCTCGCGCAGCCTCGCGTGCAGCGTGCGCAGCCGGTCCTGCAGCACGAAGCGCCCCTGCGACAGCATCAGCGCGTGCGACACGTTGTTGATGTCCTCCGACGTGCACGCGAAGTGAACGAACTCGGCCGCGCGCGCGAGCGCCGGCACGTCGCCGGTGCGGCGCTTGATCCAGTACTCGACCGCCTTGACGTCGTGGTTGGTCTGCGCCTCGATCGCCTTGATCTCGCCGCAATCGTCGACCGAGAAGTCGCGCACCAGCGCGCGCAGCCGCTCGACCGCGTCGTCCGGCAGCGGTGGCAGTTCGGCGAGCCCGAGATTCGACAGCCCGATCAGCCACTCGACCTCGACGCGCAGCCGAGCGCGCATGAACGCGTACTCGGAGAAGACCTCGCGCAGCGGCGCGGTCTGCTTCGCGTAGCGCCCGTCGAGCGGCGACAGCGCCGTCAGCGCAAAGACTTCGGTGGGAGGCATCGGACGCGGGAAAGTGGAAGGCCGGGTGCGGGCGGACGAGCCGCGGCGAGTCTAGCACCGGGGTCGCGAACGACCGCCGGACAGCGCGGTCGAGCGGCGTCCGCGCCGAGGCGCCGTTGATATGATTTGCCGAGCCAACAGCAAGGAACGTCCGCCGTGTCGAAGAAGAACCTGCGCCTGATCGCCTCGCTGACCAGCCCGTACGTGCGCAAGGTGCGCATCGTGATGGCGGAAAAGAAGATCGAGTGCGCGCTCGAGCTCGAGGACGTGTGGGCGGCGGACACGAAGATCCACCAGGCCAACCCGCTCGGCAAGGTGCCGTGCCTGATCATGGAGGACGGCGGCGCGGTGTTCGATTCGCGCGTGATCGTCGAGTATCTCGACACGCTCACGCCCGTGGGCCGTCTGATCCCGCCGAACGGGCGCGAACGCGTCGAGGTGCGCGTGTGGGAGGCGCTCGCCGACGGCGTACTCGACGCAGCGATCCTCGTGCGGCTGGAGAAGACGCAGCGCCCGCCCGAGCACCAGTCGCAGAAGTGGATCGACCGGCAAATGGGCAAGGTCGAGCACGGGCTGGCCGCGATGAGCCGCGGTCTCGGCGACAAGCCCTGGTGCAACGGCAACGCGTACACGCTCGCCGACATCGCGGTCGGCTGCGCGCTGGGCTACCTCGACTTCCGTTTTCCGGAGATCGACTGGCGCGGCGCGTATCCCAACCTCTCGCGCCTCGCCGAAAAGCTCGCCGCGCGCCCGAGCTTCATCGACACCGCGCCGCCGAAGGCCTGAGCGCCCCGGAGTCGTGCGGAGAGATTCATTCACCACAGAGACACAGAGAGCACAGAGGACGACAGGGAAGCTTTTCGCGGTGTTCTCCGTGTCTCGGTGGTGAACGTGCCTGCCTTCAGCGTGAGGCCCGCTGTCGCCACCCTGCGAGTCACCGGCCGCGAACGACCAGTTCGGCCGCGGCGAGGTCCTCGAGCGCCGTGCCGACGGACTTGAACAGCGTGATCTCGTCGTCGGTGCGGCGGCCTTGCGCTTGCCCGCGAACGAGTTCGGCCAACTCCGCTTCGACCTGAGCGAGCGCGATCACGCCTCGCTCGATCGGCGCAACGAGGTCGCCCGCTTCGGCAAGCGCGCCGGCATAGGTGTCGACGAAGATGCGCGCGCGGGCGACCGCGGTGTCGTCGGCCTCGCGCATCTCGCGCGTGAACCCACCCACCAGATCGAGGTGCGTGCCCGGCGCGAGCCAGGTGCCGTGAACGATCGGCGCGGTCGCTGTCGTCGCGCAACTGACGATGTGCGCGTCGCGCACCGCGGCCTCCAGATCGCCGGCCGCCTCGGCGGGAAGTCCCTCGTCGCGCAGCAGTTGCGCGAGCGTCTGCGCCGCCTCCGCACGCCTTCCCCAGATGCGCACGCGCGTGAGCGCAGGCCGCAGCGCGCAGTGCGCTCGCGCCATGAACGGCGCGAGCTTTCCGGTGCCGACCACCAGCAGGTTCGTGGCATCGGGGCGCGCGAGATAGCGCGCCGCCAGCGCGGATGCCGCCGCGGTACGCCGCAGCGTCAACGCCTCGCCGTCGATGACCGCGCGCGGCTCGCCGCTTGCCCGGTCGAGCAGCAAATACAGCGCATTGACGGTGGCCGCGCCGCGCGCGGCGTTGCCGGGCATCACCGTGACGATCTTCACGCCCAGACCGCCGTCGCCCGAATCGCGCCATGCCGGCATCAGCAGCAGCGTATCGGTTTCGCTCAACGGGTGAGCGTGCCGCAGCGGCACATGGGCGCCGGCCGCGAAAGCCGCGGCGAGCGCGTCCGCAAGACGCTCCCAGTCGAGCGCCGCGTGCACCTCGCCGGCCGAATAAAATCGCAGCGTCATCAACGCAATTGTATGGGGCGCGCGTGCCGCAGCACGTGGTCGTCATCGGCGGCGGCGCGATCGGATCAAGCGTCGCGTGCTTCCTGGCGCGCGACTTCGGCGCGCGCGTCACCGTCGTCGAACGCGATCCGAGCTACCGCTTCGCGTCGAGCGCGTTGTCGGCCAGCTCGATCCGGCAGCAGTTCTCCACCGCGATCAACATCCGCGTCTCGCAGGCGAGCCTGGCGTTCTATCGGCGCATCGGCGAGGAGCTGGCGATCGGCGACGAGCGGCCCGACATCGGGCTCGTCGAGCCGGGCTACCTGTTTCTCGCGAGCGCCGCGGGCGCCGAGATCCTGCGCGCGAACCACGAGGTGCAGCGCGCGTGCGGCATAGACGTGACGCTGCTCGCTCCGGCCGAGCTGCAGCGGCGTTATCCGTGGCTCGCCGTCGATGGCGTCGCGCTCGCGAGTCTGGGGCTCGCCACCGCGACGAGCGGCGAAGGCTGGTTCGACGGCTACAGCGTGCTGCAGGCGTTTCGCAGGAAGGCGATCGCGCTCGGCGTGAACTACGTCGCGACCGCGGTCGCGCGGCTGACATGCGCCGGCGCTCGAGTCGTTCGCGCGCAGACGGCCGACGGCGCGGCGCTCGAAGCCGATGCCTTCGTGCTCGCCGCGGGCGCATGGTCGGCGCCGCTCGCACGAACGCTTGGCTTCGATCTGCCGGTGCGGGCGCGCAAGCGCGACGTGTTCGTCTTCCACTCGCCGGCGCGTCTTCCGGGCTGCCCGCTCGTCATCGACCCATCGGGGCTGTGGTTCCGGCCGGAGGGTCAGGGATTCATCTGCGGCGCCCCGCCGCGCGGAGACGATCCGGACGATGCGCCGCTCGACGCAATCGACCACGGCCTGTTCGACGAGTGGATCTGGCCGCGACTTGCCGCGCGCGTTCCGGCCTTCGAGGCGCTGCGCCGGACGCACGCGTGGGCCGGCTACTACGAGTTCAACACGTTCGATCAGAACGGTCTGGTCGGCCGCGTGCCCGGCATCGACAACGCCTTCGTCGCGTGCGGCTTCTCGGGCCACGGCATCCAGCAGGCCCCTGCCGTCGGCCGCGGAATCGCCGAGCTCGTCGCCACCGGCGAATACCGCACGCTCGATCTGTCGCCGCTATCGCCGGCGCGCATTGCTCGCGGCGAGCCGCTGGTCGAGGCGAACGTCATTTGACTGGTCGGGCAACGGGGACAGCGACTATCATCCACCCCATGCGCAGTACCGCACAGCAAGTCGTCGATTCGTTTGAGGCCCTTTCCGAGCAGGAGAAGCACGAGGTGCTGGTGCAACTCCTCCGGCGTCTGATGGATCGGCCGTACCCGTCGCCGACGGATGACGATCTGGTGCACGCGGCCGATCTTGTATTCCAGGAATACGATCGGCGCGAGGCAGAGAAGTGAGACCCGCACGTCGAGGCGAGGTCTGGCTCGTTGACCTCGGCTTGGCGGCGAAGATCCGACCGTGCCTCGTTCTCGGCGCACCGCGTGCCGACGAGGATCGGGCGCTGGTCACGGTCGTTCCACATACGACGAGCCTGCGCGGCACCCGATACGAGGTCGCGGTTCCCGCGCGCTTTCTGCGTCCCGGCGCTTTCGACGCACAAGGAATCGTCACGCTGCCAACGGCCCGCTTGATGCGCCCGCTGGGGGCTCTGTCCGTCGAGCAACTCGAAGCGGTGATCCGTGGCGTGTGCTCATGGCTGCAGATCGAGCGCGAACCCTAGTTATGCGCACAAGCCGTGGCCTGTCGCTTCGCGAGACTGGCGCGTTCGAGGAGTGAAGCATCCGTGTCGCCGGTCGCCCGTTACCTTGCGCAGATCGACCGCGCGCTGAAAGTCGGCAACGCGACCGAACACACGCACCGCCCAGCGCTTAAGACGCTGCTCGAAGCGCTCGGGACATCGCAGCCCGTATACGTGCTACGCGGCATCCATGTAAACCCAGACATGGTCCAGCTGCGCGGCCGGATTGACTCCACCAACACCTGTTGGATTCGCGAGTTGGGTGAGGACGTCGGCGATGCACTGAGCCGCCTGAGCCTCGGGAATTGCAGCCGACTCCCAGGTGCCGGTTGCCGTGCGGTTGATTCCGTTGGCTTGGAGCAGACTGGCGACCGCGTTGCGAAGAGCAGACGTCGTGTCGTTATTCAGCGAGAAGCGAATGATGACGCGCCAATTCATGCAACCTCCTTGTGCAGGTGGCGTTTGCAGCGATTCTTGTCGGGAAGGACATGTGCCGCCTAACACCAGCGTTAACCGGAGCGCCGCTTGCAGGGTGTCCGCGTTGAACGTGTTGGTAGACGTCGCAAACCACTCCGAATGTTGGGCTTCGGCAGCTTCTTTGCCAAGCGCTGAATGATCTTTCGGGCATGCTCGATGTCGCTTCCGCTCATTGAGCTGTAGGCTGGCCCGAAGCTGCCGTCTGGCCATCTGAACGGTTGCATCTTCTGGAATGAAAGCGGTACAGGGTATCTTCCTGCCCACTCGACGAATTCAGTAAGCCTGTGGAGGAAGAACTCATCTTTCATTGTCATTCGGAGCCTCGCTTGCCTGACAAGCTCCGCGAGCTTGTGGACCTTAAACGAAATTCTTCCCTTGTTATCGAGCGGGGAGCCGCTCGCGACAATGACTGCTTTCGCGAGATTCTCAATCGCGAGTCCATATAGCATGAGAGCGACCCCAATAGACGCTGGCGGTGCCACCTTAGCCGAGAGTTGCAAGGGAAAATCGGTCAACTGCTGATTCCAAAGTACTTCCGCGGCGTATTCGAGCTCGGCTGCCTTGAGCTCCCACGTCCGAGGCTGGATCGCCTGCCGTTGGAATTGCTCCCTCCACCAAGAACGGCTGAAAGGCTCGTTGAGAGTCTTCTCGTGCATAGAAGCGCCTAACGGAATTTCATCTGTTCGGTGCAGGTTCATCCCCGCGCGTGCGGGAGAGATTTCCGGCAGAACGTCCGGATCCAAGGCGAGCTTTGCCCGGTACGGCAGTCGGTCAGCGCGCAGGGCAATGGTCTGTCCTGCCAGTGCCGATCGTGCGGGCAGTCCGTGATTCGCGTCTACGCAGCGACGTAGTCCCCGCTCTTTCCGCCGCGCTTCTCCAGCAGCCGGACGTTCTCGATGACCATACCGCGGTCGACGGCCTTGCACATGTCGTAGATCGTCAGCAGGCCGATCTGCACCGCCGTCAACGCTTCCATCTCCACACCGGTCTGGCCGCGCGTCTCGACGGTCGCGCGGCATTCGATCGCGGTCGCGGCGTCGTCGATCGAGAAGTCGACCGCGATGCGCGTGATCGGCAGCGGATGGCACAGCGGGATCAGCTCGCTCGTCTTCTTTGCGGCCTGGATCGCGGCGATGCGAGCGACGCCGAGCACGTCGCCCTTCTTCGCGGTGCCGCTGCGAACGAGGTCGAGCGTCATCGGCGCCATGCGGATGCGGCCCGCCGCGACCGCGATCCGGTGCGTCGCTTCCTTGCCGCCGACGTCGACCATGTGCGCCTGGCCGGCCTCGTCGAAATGCGTGAGCTTGTCCATGTAACCAATCGTTGTCCGCGGCGGAACCATCGCCTCGGGCGACTATCATAAGTGCAGTCCCGCGTCGGCCTTTTCCCGCCGGCCGAGTCGATCCGCACCCCAAGCCCTCGATTGCAAGCCGCGCCGTGCCACGCCCCGCCTTTCGCGCCATCGCCGTCGCCGCCTCGCTGACGATCGCGGCGCCGCCTTCGCTCGCGCCGGCGCGCGCGCAGTCGAACGACCTGCCGACGCTCGGCGAGGCGGCGGCCGACGATCTTTCGCCGGCCAACGAGCGCAAGCTCGGCGAGGCGATCATGCGCGAGGTGCGGCGCGACCCGGCGTACCTGGCCGATCCCGACGCGACCGAGTACCTGAACAACCTCGGCTACCAGCTCGTCTCGGCCTCACCCGCGCGGCACATGGACTTCAGCTTCTTCGCCGTGCGCGACCCGATGCTCAACGCGTTCGCTCTGCCGGGCGGGTTCATCGGTGTCCACACGGGGCTGGTGCTCGCGGCGCAGAGCGAATCGGAGCTGGCGAGTGTGCTCGCGCACGAGATCGGTCACGTCGAGCAGCGCCACATCGCGCGCATGCTCGCCAAGCAGCGCGAGTCGAGCGCGATCGCGATCGGCGCGCTGCTGCTGGCGCTGCTGGCGGCGCGCAGCAACTCGTCGTCGAGCGGCGACCTGACGCAGGCGGCGATCATGGGCGGGCAGGCGGCCGCGTTGCAGCAGCAGTTGAATTTCTCGCGCGAGGCCGAGCGCGAAGCCGACCGCGTCGGCTTCCAGACGCTCGAGGCCGCCGGATTCGACGTGCGTGCGATGTCCACCTTCTTCGGCCGCATGCAGCAGGGCTCGCGCATCTACGAAAGCGCCGCGCCCGCGTACCTGCGCACGCACCCGCTGACCACGGAGCGGATGGGCGACATCCAGAACCGCATCCGCGAGGCACGCGTTCGCCAGCGCGCGGACAGCCTCGACTTCCACCTGATCCGGGCGCGGCTGCGCGTGTTGCAGGACGACAGCCTGCAGGGCGCACGCGACGCGCAGGCGCACTTCGCGTCGCAGATCAAGAACCGCTCGGCGGCGAACGAAGCCGCCGCGCAGTACGGGCTCGCGCTCGCGTCGCTGCGGCTGAATCAGCCGCAGGCGGCGTACGAAGCGGCGCTGGCGGCGCGCAAGCTGGCCAAGCTCGCATCGCCGATGCTCGACAAGATCGTCGCCGAAACGCGCTTCGGCGCCGCGACCACTCAGGTCGAACGCGAGGAGGCGCTGCGCATGGCGCGCGAAGCGACGCAGCGCTTCCCGCTGTCGCGGCTGACCGCGCTCGCCTACGTCGATCTGCTGCAACGCGCCGGCGAGCACGACACCGCGGTCGCGTATCTGCGCGAGCAGCTCGCGATTCCGCGCAGCGAACCGCAGTACTTCGCTTCGCTCGCCAGGAGCTACGCGGCGCTGAACCGGCGGACGCTGCAGCACCAGGCCACGGCCGAGATGTACGCGCTGATGGGCGCGGTGCCGTCGGCGGTCGATCAGCTCCAGCTCGCGCGCAAGGCGGGCGACGCCGATTTCTACGTGCTGTCCGAGGTCGACGCGCGGCTGCGCCAGCTTTCGCAGCAGTTGAAGGAACAGCGCGAAGAACTGGCGCGCAGCGGCCGGCGCCCTGAGGAGCCGCGCAAGTAAGGCCTGTGTTCAGCGGGCCTTAAGCGACGGCAAACAAAAGCTGAGTTCCCACGGACGCGGGGCGCGCGTACAGTGCCGCGCGGTAGACGAGCGGAGAAACGATGAGCGACCCGAAGGCCCTGCTGTGGGACGTCGACGGCACGATCGCGGAAACCGAACGCGACGGCCATCGCGTAGCGTTCAACCTCGCGTTCGAGGCCTGCGGCCTGCCGTGGCGCTGGGACGAAGCGCATTACGGCAAGCTGCTGCGCATCACCGGCGGGCGCGAGCGCATCCTGCACGACATGCGCGATCGCAGCGACGCTCCATTGGCGGTAGAGCGCGACCGGCTGGCCGCGACCTTGCATGCGAAGAAGAACGCGTACTACGCCGAGCTGATCGCCAACACCAAGATCCCGTTGCGTCCGGGTGTCGCCGAACTGATGGAGGAATGCCTGCGGCGCGGCGTGCGGCTCGGCATCGCGACGACGACCAGCCGCTCGAACGTCGATGCGCTGCTGCGCGTGCACTTCGGCGCCGACTGGCGCAAACGCTTCGCGGTGGTGGTGTGCGGCGAAGACGTCGCGCGCAAGAAGCCCGACCCCGAGGTCTATCGCCGGGCGCTCGACGCGCTCGGCATCGGCGCGCTCGAGGCCGTCGCGATCGAGGACTCGCCCGGCGGCGTGGCGGCGGCGCGCGCCGCCGACGTGCCGGTGATCGTGACGCGCAGCGCCTACTTTCCGAACGACACGGTCGAAGGCGCGATCGCGATCGGCCCCGGCCTGCACACCCGGCGCGGCTGGGTTCCGGCGCTGCCCGCCGCGGAGAGCGACGGTACGGTGACGCTGCAGGACGTGGCGTATTGGGTCGGGCGCATGGAACTCGTGTCGCAGTTCTCGTAAGGCCGCTTCAAACGCACACGTAGCGCCGGATCACCTCCGCGGCCGCGCGCCAGTGCGCCTCCAGGTGCTCGGGCGCGCGCAGGTCGCGGCCGAGCACGGCTGACAGCGTCGCGCTGTTGGAGAGATAAAAGTAGCCGAGCGCGGCGATCGCGATGTACAGCTCGACCGCGTCGATGCCGCGGCGGAAAACCCCCGCCGCCGCGCCGCGCGCGAGCAAGCCGCTCAGCAGGCGGATGATCGGCGACACCAGTTCCTCCAGTTGCGGCGACTTCTTCAGGTGCGCGGCGCGGTACTGGTTTTCGGTGTTCACCAGGCCGATGAACTCGGGGTGATCGAGGTAGTAGCGCCAGACGAAGCGGCAGAACTCGTCGAGCGCCTGCGCCGGCGGCAGATCGTCCAGATGCACCGAGCGCTCGGCCTGCTGCAGCGAGATGTACGCCGCTTCGAGCACGGCGCGAAACAGGCCCTCCTTGCTGCCGAAGTAGTAATAGACCATGCGCTCGCTGGAGCGCGCCGCGCGCGCGATGCGGTCGCCGCGCGCGCCCGCCAGCCCGTGGCGCGCGAACTCCTGCGTCGCTGCGGCCAGGATGCGCGCGCGTGTGGCGTCGGCGTCGCGCCTGCGCGCGCCGCGCTTCGCTTCGCTCACGCCACGATCGCCGGCACCTCGGTCGCCGGCGGCGTGTTGCGGCTCCTCTGGCAGCGGACGATGCCGTCGATCATTACCATGCCCACCCCCGGGATGTCGCCCAGCCGCACGCTGTCGAGCAGGTCCTTGCCGGCCGAGTGCTGCGCTTTGTCCATGAACACGAAGTCGGCCGGCCGACCGACTTCGATCAGGCCCTGGCGCAGTCCGCGCTGCCGCGCCGTGTTGCCGGTCGCGAAGCCGAAGGCGATCTCGGCCGGGATGTCGGCCATCGACGACAGCAGCGCGATCAGCCGCAGGATGCCGAGCGGCTGCACGCCCGAGCCCGCGGGCGCGTCGGTGCCGAGGATCACGCGGTGCGGGCACTTCAGCTCGATCGCGTGGCGCGCGGTGAGTATCCCGATGCGCTCGTTGCCGTTGTGCACGATCTCGATCGCGCGGCCGCTTTGCTCGCACAGGCGGCACACCTGTTGATACGGCAGCGCGGTGTGGCCGCCGTTGATATGGCCGATCACGTCGGCGTCGGCTTCGAGCACCGTGTCGGCGTCGATCAGTCCCGAGCCGGGAATCGACGGCCCTCCCGTGTGGATCGTGCTCTGGATGCCGTATTTGCGCGCCCACGCGACCATCGTGCGCGCCTCGTCGCCCGCCTTCACCGAACCGAGCCCCACTTCGCCGAGCAGCTTCACGCCCGCGCGGGCCAGCTCGGCGAAGTCCTCCTCGCGCATGCCTTTCTCGATCACCGGCGCGCCGGCCAGCACCTTCACGCCGCCGCCCACGCCGGCCGCGCGCTGGCCCTCGAACGCGCGCTGCGCGGTGATCGCGAGCGCCTTCAGCCCGACCACGTCTTTCGGCCGCCCCGGCAGGTGCACTTCGCCGGCGGAGATCATCGTCGTCACGCCGCCGTGCAGGCACGAGTCGATCCAGCCGAGCTGGTTCTGCCGCGGCGTCCAGTCGCCGAACACCGGGTGGCAATGCGAGTCGATCAGCCCCGGCGCGAGCGCGGTGCCGCGCGCGTCGATCACGCGGCGGGCGTTGCCGGTATCGCAGTCGCGTTCCTTGCCGACCGCGGCGATCACGCCGTCGTCGACGACCACCGTGTCGGCGTCGAGCAGCGGGCGGTCGATGTCGCCGCTCAACATCAAGCCGACGTTGCGGATCACGACCTTGCCCGAAGTCTCCGTCGTCGTGGGCGCTGCCATCTTCGTCCTCCTTCGATGCGTGTCATTCCGAGCCGCAGGCGAGGAATCTCCGCTTTAGCGGCGTCCGAGATCCCTCGCGTTCGCTCGGGATGACATCGCGCAACGTCACACCGTCAAATACTGCCGCCGCACCGCTTCGTCGGCGGCGAGTTCCTCCATCGTGCCCTCGAATCGCACCTGCCCCTTTTCCAGCACGTACACGCGATCGCACACCGCGGCCGCGAACGGCAGGTTCTGCTCGGACAGCAGCACGCTCAAGCCCTGCGCCTTCAGCTCGACGATCACCGCCGCCATGCGCTCGACGATCAGCGGCGCCACGCCTTCCGACGGTTCGTCGAGCAGCACCAGGCGCGGATTGCCCATCAGCGTGCGCGCGACCGTCAGCATCTGCTGTTCGCCGCCGCTCATGCGGCCGCCGGGGCGATCCGGCATTTCGCGCAGGTTGGGAAACAGCGCGAACAGCTTGTCCACCGTCCACGCCGGCGCGTCGGGACGCGGCGGCCGGCGGCCGACTTCCAGGTTCTCGCGCACCGTGAGGTCGGTGAAGATGCGGCGGTCCTCGGGCGCGAAGCCGATGCCGGCGCGAGCGATCTCGAACGGCTCGAGCCGCTCGATCGCGCGGCCGTCGAACTCGATCGTCCCGGTCTTCGCCGCCACCAGGCCCATGATCGCCTTCAGCGTCGTGCTCTTGCCGGCGCCGTTGCGGCCCATCAGCGCGACGACCTCGCCGCGGCGCACTTCGAGGTCGACATCGAACAGGATGTGCGCACGCCCGTACCACGCGTTCAGGCGCGTCACTTTCAGCAGCGGCCGCCGGCCGGTGTCGTCGCCGCGCATCGCGTTCACGCGCTCCCCGCTGCCGCGAGCAGCTTGCCGCTGCCGAAGTAGACCTCGCGCACGCGCGCGTCGTCGCGGATCGACTCCGGCGCACCGGCGGCGATCAGTTGGCCGCGCGCCAGCACGATGATGCGGTCCGCATGCGCGAACACGACGTCCATGCTGTGTTCGGTGAAGAGCACGCCGAGGTTGCGCTCGCGCACCAATGTCTTGGTCAGGCGCATCAGCGCCGAGCGCTCGCGCGGCGCCATGCCCGCGGTCGGTTCGTCCATCAGCAGCAGCTTCGGTTGGTTCGCCAGCGCGATCGCGAGCTCGAGCGTCTTGACGTCGCCGTAGGCGAGCGTGCTGGCTGGCTCGTCGGCGCGCTCGCGCAGGCCGACCGCCGCCAGCAGCTCGAGCGCCTCGTCTCGATACGCGCGCGCGGCACGCGACCAGAAGTCGAACAGCCGCCGCTCGCGCGCGATCAGCGCCATCTGCACGTTCTCCGCGACCGTCATCGACGCGTAGGTGGCCGCGACCTGAAACGTCCTGCCGACCCCGAGGCGCCAGATCTCGCGCGGCTTGCGGCCGGTGATCGCGCGGCCGTCGAGCCGCACCACGCCCGCGTCGGGCGGCAGTTGGCCGTTGATCAGGTTGAAGCAGGTGGACTTGCCGGCGCCGTTGGGGCCGATCAGCGCCAGCAACTCGCCGCGGTTCAACTCGAAGCTCACGTCGTCGACCGCCACCACGCCGCCGAACGCTTTGCGCAGTCGATCGACCTGCAGCAGCGCGCTCATGCCGCGTTCCTCGCGCGCACGCGCGCCGCAAGCGCCGCGATGCCGCCGGCGAGCCCTTGCGGGAACGCGAGCACCAGCCCCAGGATCGTCAGGCCGAGCAGCGCGCGCCAGTAATCGGTGGCGCGGATGATCGTGTCCGCGAGCCAGGTGAACGCCGCCGCGCCGACGATCGGCCCCATCAAGGACTGCACGCCGCCCAGCAGCACCATCACCAGTCCGTCGATCGAACGGCCGACCGAAATGGTCTCCGGCGAGATCGTGCCCTTGGCGAACGCGAACAGCGCGCCGGCGAACCCGCACACGAGGCCGGCGACCGCGAATCCGGCCCAATGCACGCGCACGACGTCGATGCCGGTCGCCTCGGCGCGCAGCGGCGAATCGCGGCCGGCGCGCATCGCGTAACCGAACGGCGCCAGCAGCATCCGCCGCAGCATGAACAGTCCCGCGACCACCACCGCGAGCGTCAGGTAGTAGTACGCGGTCTTGGAGGCGAACGTCGCCGACGGCCAGATGCCGACCAGGCCGTTGCTGCCGCCGGTCACCTCGTCCCACTGGAAAACGATCGACCAAACGATCTGCGCGAACGCCAGCGTCAGCATCGCCAGATAAACGCCCGACAGACGCACCGCGAAGAAACCGAAGACGATCGCGCCGGCCAGTGCCGCCAAAGGCGCCAGCAGCAACGCCAGCTCCATCGGCACCGCGAACGCCTTCAGCAGCAGCGCCGCGCCGTAGGCGCCCAAGCCGAAGTACGCGGCATGACCGAACGAATGCATACCGCCGGGGCCCATGATGAAGTGCAAGCTGGCCGCGAACAGCACCGCGATCAGGATGTCGATCGCCAGCACCGTCATGTACGGGGTGCCGCGCGCGGCGAGCGGCAGCAGCGCGAGTGCGAGCACGACCGCGATCGCCGCGATCGTGCCGGCGCGCGGCAACGGCCGGATCGGCGCTTCGGGCGCAGCGACCGCGCGCACGGCGCCCTGCGGTTTGCCGAGCAGCCCCCACGGCCGCCAGATAAGCACCGCCGCCATCACCAGGAACTCCACCACCAGCGTGAGCTTGGAAAACGCGAAGCTCGTGCCGAACAGCGTCACCGTGCCGATGCCGTAACAGATCGCCTTGATCTCGGCGATGACGAGCGCCGCCAGGTACGCGCCCGGGATGCTGCCCATGCCGCCGACCACGACGACGACGAACGCTTCGCCGATCGCGATCAGGTCCAGCCCCAGGTTGGCCGGCTCGCGCGGCATCTGCAGCGCGCCGCCCAGCGCCGCCAAGGCGGAGCCCAACGCGAACACGCCGGTGAAGAGCCACTTCTGGTTGACGCCCAGCGCGCCGACCATCTCGCGGTCCTGCGTGGCGGCGCGAATCAGGATGCCCGCGCGCGTCTTCTTCAGCAGCGCCCACAAGGCGGCCAGCACCAGCGGGCCGACGAAGATCAGCAGCAGGTCGTAGGTCGGAAAGCTGCGGCCGAAGATCTCGACCGCGCCTTTCAGCCCCGGCGCCTTCGGCCCGAGCAGATCCTCCGGTCCCCACAGATACAGCACCGCGTCGCGCAGCATCAGCACGACCGCGAACGTCGCGAGCAACTGGAACAGCTCCGGCGCGCGATAGATGCGGCGCAGGACGCCGATCTCGATCGCGGCACCGAGCAGCCCGACCAGCAGCGCGGCCACGAACACCGCGCCCCAGAAGCCGATGGCGCTGACGCCGAACGCGTGCACCAGCGAGTACGCGGCGTACAGCCCGATCATGTACATCGAGCCGTGCGCGAAATTGACGATGCGCGTGACGCCGAAGATCAGCGACAGCCCGACGGCGACCAGGAACAGCGCCGACGCGCCGGCAAGCCCGTTGAGCAACTGGACGGCAAGACTCGCGAGCATGGTCATTGCGACCCGAAGCGCGAGCGCAGGGGAGGGATCTCAAGCGTGACGAACGCTTGAGATCCCTCGTCGCCGCGCGCCTCGGGATGACGCTCAGTCCGCTCCGCGCAGCTTGGCGACTTCGGCGTCGGACGGCAGCACGGCCGCGCCGTCGATATAGCGGAAGTCGACCATCACGCCGCGGCCGTCGCGCACGGCGGTGCGGCCGACGTACGCGCCCATCGTCGATTGATGGTCGGACGCGCGGAAGACGATCGGACCGAACGGCGAAGAGGTCTTCAAGCCCTTGAACGCGGCGATCATCTTCTCGGTGTCGGTGCTGCCGGCGCGCTTGATCGCGTCGGCGATCGCCTTCACCGTCGTGTAGCCGACCACGGAACCCAGGCGCGGATAGTCCTTGAACTTCGCCTGATACGCGCGCAGGAACGCATCGTGCTCCGGGCTCTTGATCGCGTACCACGGATAGCCGGTCACCCACCAGCCTTCCGGCGCTTCGTCCTTCAGCGGATCGAGATACTCCGGTTCGCCGGTCAGCAGCGAGAACACGACGCGGTCCTTGAACAGCCCGCGCGTATTGCCCTCGCGCACGAACTTGGCGAGGTCCGCGCCGAACGTGACGTTGAAGATCGCGTCCGGCTTGGCGTCGGCGAGCGCCTGCACGACCGCGCCGGCGTCGATGCGGCCCAGCGCCGGCGCCTGTTCGGCGACGAACTCGACGTCCGGCTGCGCGGCTTTCAGCAACTGCTTGAACGTGGCGACCGCCGACTGGCCGTACTCGTAGTTCGGATACACCACGGCCCAGCGCTTCTTCTTCAGCTTCGCCGCTTCCGGCACCAGCATCGCGGCCTGCATGTAGGTCGAAGGCCGCAGGCGGAACGTATAGCGATTGCCGTTCTGCCACGTGATCTTGTCGGTCAGCGGCTCGGCGGCGACGAACAGCACCTTGCGCTGCTTGGCGAAGTCGGTCACCGCGAGGCCGATGTGCGACAGGAACGTGCCGAACAGCAGGCTCACGTTCTCGCGCGACACCAGTTCCTCGGCCACGCGCACCGCGTCGCCCGGATTGCCGTTGTCGTCGCGCGAGATCACCTCGATCTTGCGACCGAGCACGCCGCCCGCGGCATTGATCTCCTCGACCGCCAGCTCCCAGCCCTTCTTGTACGGCTCCAGGAACGCCGGCTGCGCCTTGTAGCTGTTCAGCTCGCCGAGTTTGATCGTCTGCGCCTGCGCGGTCGTCGCCAGCGCGACGACCGCGAGCGCAAGCAGGGTCCTCTTCATCTTTGTCTCCTCTGGTTATCGACTAACGCAACCCGTCCTCGCCCTTGATCTCGTGCTTCTGCAATCCGCCGACGCGCGCCAGCGGCCGGCCGCTCGCGGTCACCGCCACCGCGACGACGATCTCGTTCGCGCGCGGCGCATCGGCCACGCGCGCCTCGATGGCGTCGAAATGGCTGCGCACGAACGCCGCATCCTTGTGCCCGAGCGGCACGTCGATCGCGGTGCCCGGCCCGCCCATCTTCTTGGCCGACGGCACCAGCGCCGCGCCCTTCTCCACGGCTTTGCGCAGCGGCGCGCCGAGCTTCGGGTGCAGGATCGCGGCGGCGTGCTCCAGTTCGCCCGCTTCGCCGACGATCGCCGCCTTGCCGTAGCTCTCCGCGTGCCCCGGCGCGATGCCGAGCGCTTCCACGCACTTGGTTCCGAGCAGGCCGCCGAGTTCTTCGCCGATGTCGATCAGCGCATCGAGTTTTTCGACGTAGCGCCCGGCGTACGGATTGGCGATGACCGCGATCGCCAGCGCCCGCCGCGTCGGCGGCACGACCGGCTGCCCCATCTCCTTGCGCGTCTCGTCGACGATCACGATCAGTTTGCGGATGTCTGCCGCCATCGCGTCCCCTGTCCGGTCCTCTATCGCAGTCCGTCTTCGCCCTTGATCTCGTTCGCGCGCAGCCCGCCGACGCGCTCGTGCACGCGCGGCCCGGTGGTCATCGCCAGGATCACGACGATCTCGTCGGCGTGCGGATGCCCCGGCACGTACACCTCGATGGCGTCGAAATGGCTGCGCACATAACTGGCGTTGAGGTGCGTGATCGGCACGTCCAGCTTGGTGCCCGGCGCGCCGACCTTCTTGGTCGACGGCACGATCGCCTTGGCGTTGCCGCCTTTGACGCCGTCCTTGTAGCCGAGCACCTCGCGCATGCCGTAGCCGCCCGGCACGTGCCAGCACGCGCCGTGCTCGAGTTCGCCTCCGCTGCCCACGATCGCGCCCTTGCCGTAGCCCTCGATGTCCTCGACGCGCGCGTGCAGCGCCTCCAGCAGTCCGCGCGCCAGTTCGACGCCCAGCGGGTTCAGCGCTTCCATGAACGGCACGATGTTCGGCTCGTAGCGCCCGGCGTAGGGATTGGTCAGCACGGCGGCGATCGCCGCACGCCGCTGAGGCCTCGGCGGGCGCGGGCCGAATTCGTGGTGGATCGTTTCCACCTGCGTCCAGAGACGGCGAATGTCGATCATGTCAGTGCGGCCATGTCTTGCGTGTCGAGCATACGCGAGCGACCCTGCAGCGTGAGCAGCGCCGCGTGGATCAATCCGCGTTCGAGGCAGCGGCGGGCGAACGCCGCGCCCCGCTCCAGTGCGGCGTGCACCAGCTCGGGGGCAAGCGTCGGCACCCGCACCGTGACGAGGCGCGACCCGAGGTCGGTGTCGTCGCGCAGGCGGTCGGCCGGCGCGCGTTCGATGCCGGGCGCATCGACGTTCACGTGGTTGGCGACGATCGTCGCCGCGGCGTCGGCCGCCGCGGCGTCCGCCGCCAGCACGGTCACCGCATCGGCGATGCCGAACGAAAAGCTGCGCCCGCGCCAGCCGGAGGTCGCCACCCCCCGCACCGGGTCGCGCGCGGCGATGCGCAGCGCGCCGTCCAGCCGCGGCGCGTCGATGTCGGCGACCACGCCGATATCGAACGCTTGCCCGTCGGTGAGTGCGAGCGCGATGTCGCCGCCGTTGTTGATGTACGCGCGCGCCACGCCGGGGCGGCGAAAGCAGCGGATCAAATGGTCGGCGACCGCGCCGGCGACCGCCGCCATCGGCGTGATGAACAGGCCGAACTCCTCGGCGAACGGCGCGCACGCGCGCGCCATTGTTTGCGCGACCGGACCGCGCAACCGCAGCGCCGGCGTGCACGGCGAGCGAAGCTGCGGCAGTTCCGCGACGAGCGCCGGCAGTACGGCGCCGAACGCCGCCCAGCAGTCTTCGAGCGCAGCCGCGACCGCGGACGCGTCGCCTTCGGCGCCGATCACGAGATCGATCGGCCCGTGCTGGAAATGCCAGCGGCCGTCCGGCAGGGGCGCGCGCACCGGTCCGTTCACTCGCCGTTCTCCAGCGGCGCCAGCGGCCACGGGTTGTCCGGCAGCCAGTCGATCAGGCGGTGGTTCGCCTGCGCCAGCACCTGTTCGACCGACTGGATGCGATCGACGTGCCCGCCCAATGCGGCGTACACGTCGCGCCGCATCGTGAACTCGATCGGCGCGACGATCGCCGGTGTGGGCACCGTGCCGAAGGATCGCTCCGGCATCCTGGTCACGTCGACCATCACCGTGATTCCGCCGCCCGGCCACACGTACGCCGGCGCGCCGCCGCAGGTCACGCGCGTCAGCAACTCCTTGATCGAGCGCGTCAGCCGCACCGGATTCTCGGTCACGCCCGCGCGCAGGCTGCCGCCGGCGCCGGCGACGAACAGCACCGTGGTCAAGGCCGGCTCGCAGTTCTCGCCGATGCGATCGACGACCTTGCGCACCGCCTCCGGCATCGGCGCCCGCTGCGGTTGCAGCTTCTCGTCGAGCACGAAGTATTCGGCGTGCTCGCCAGTGGTGGACACCATCAGCAGCCGCAGCCCCGGACGCGCGACCTGCGGATCCCAGCCTTCGACGATCGACAGCGGATCGGTGATGTCGGTGCCGCCCCAGCCGGTGCCGGGATTCGCCACCTGGAAGTAGCGCCCGGGCGTGCTCTTGCGGCCGCGGATGCGGATGCCGGAAGCCGGCATGTCGAGGCACTTGCCCGCCTGATGTTCGGTCAGCACGCCGGTGATGTGATCGTCGACGACGACGACTTCGTCGACGTGTCCGAACCACTGCTTGGCGAAGATGCCGATCGTCGCCGAGCCGCAGCCCACGCGCATGCGGCTCTCCGGCACGCCGTCGACGATCGGCGCGCGCCCCGCCTGCACGACGAGCCGCGCGCCGCCTTCGATCTCGAGCTCGACCGCTTCGCGGTTGCCGAGCTTCTGCATCAAGTCGCACGTGACACGGCCTTCGCGCTTGGAGCCGCCCGTCAAGTGATGCACGCCGCCCAGCGACAGGAACTGGGAGCCGTATTCGATCGTCGTCACGTGCCCGACCGCTTCGCCTTCGTAGCGTACCGTCGATTGCTCCGCGCCGAGATAGCGGTCGGTGTCGATCTTCACCTTGAAGCTGCAGTACGAGAAGATGCCCTCGGTGACGACGGTGACCATGTCCACGCCGCGATGGCGGCTGGCGACGATGAACGGCGCCGGTTTGTAGTCGGGATACGTGGTGCCGCTGCCCACACCGGAGACGAACACCGGCGCGTCGTTCAGCCACTCGCCGTTCCACTGCGCATGGCCGCTGGCGATCACTTCGACACCGGGGCGTTTCATCAGCACCACCGGGTCCATGCGCGTGAGCTTGCCGCCGACGTTGCCCCAGCGATCGCAGGCGCCGAGCCGCCCTTCGCTGATCTGGCACAGCACCGGGCAGGCGTCGCACAGCACCTTGTTCGCCGCCATCTTCTCCGGCGGCTTGGCGGCGACGACGACCGGCTCGGCCGCTTCGAACCGCTCGCCCACCGCATTGGAGCCAACGCGTTCGGTCATCGCGGCTCCCGGTGAGACGTCGGTGAAAAGTTTTCGACGCGGATCGACGCGGAAAAGGGCGAATCGTTGTTGAGGCTCGACGGCATCGTGTCGCAGCGAGACATCGCGCCGAGGGCAGCCCTTGAGATCCCTCGCCTGCGGCTCGGGATGACAGACTGTCCGGCGTCATCGACAGCCTCACTCTTGTCATCCCGAGGCGCGCAGCGCCGAGGGATCTCCGGCGCCGCAGCGTCCGACGCGCTCCCCCAGCGACGAGAAACGCACTGAACGCGGATCGACGCGGAAAAGCGCGGACCGGGCATCGGGCCGGGATGCAGTGTCGTGCCCACGCGCGAGATCGCACCAAGCGCAGTCGTTGAGGTCCCTCGCCTGCCGCTCGGGACGACACTCTGCCGGCTGTCATCCCGAGGAGCGAAGCGACGAGGGATCTCCAGCATCGAGCGTGCGGAGGCTTCCCGCCGCCAGGCACGCACAGCAAGCAACCGACAATCCGCGTTCATCCGCGTCGATCCGCGTCAAGGTCTTTTAACCACGCCGACAATCGATCAGGCGTGCACGGCGCGTGCGGCGGGCGCACGCCGCAGGCGTGATAAATGGCGTTGAAGATCGCCGGCGCGGTGGCGATCAGCGCCGGTTCGCCCACGCCTTTCGCGCCGTAGGGGCCGAGCGGCTCCGGGTCCTCGATCAGGTAGACGGTGATCGGCGGCACGTCGCCGGCGGTCGGGATCAGATAGTCGTGCAGGTTGTCGGTGCGGCCGGCGATGTATTCCTCCATCAACGCCATGCCGATGCCCTGCGCGATGCCGCCGTGGATCTGGCCCTCGACCTGCGTCGGGTTGATCGCGCGGCCGACGTCGTGCGCGGCGTGGATCGCGAGCAGCCGGACGGTGCCGAGCTCGACATCGACCTCGACTTCGGCGAACTGCGCGGCGAAGCCGTAGGTCGCATACGGCACGCCCTGTCCGTCGGCATCCAGCGGAACCGTCGGCGGGTTGAAGGTGCCGGTGCCGACGGCGACGTCGCCGTGTTCGTCGGCGGCAAGCCCGGCGAGATCGATGCGCTTGTCGCCGGCGATCAGCGTGCTGCCTTCGAGCGCGATTCGATCGTCGGCGCGCGCACCGGCGAGTGCGGCGAGCTTGCGGCGCAGATCTTCGCCGGCGAGCCTGGCGGCGTTGCCCGACACGAACGTCTGCCGCGAAGCCGAGCTCTTGCCGGCGTCGAGCGTCAGATCGGTGTCGGCGTACACCTGATCGATCAGCGACACGGGTACGCCGAGCGCATCGGCCAGGATCTGGGCCATGACGGTGTACGTGCCCTGGCCGATGTCGACCGCGCCGTTGTACAGCATCACGCGGCCGTTGCGGCGCAGGCCCACCTTGATCGACGACGGATTGGCGATCACGGTGTTACCGATGCCGTACCACATGCAGGCGATGCCGGCGCCGCGGCGCTTGGCGTGCGCGTAGCGGCGGTGCGGATCGGTCGCCTCGGCGGCGGCCACGGCGAAGCGCTGCGCCTGCGCGTTGAACGCCTCGCAGCGCGCGCGCGCCGCGCGCCACGCCGGGCGCAACGCGTCGAGGCATGCGCGCAGTCCGACGCTCGCCTCGAGCTTCTGGCCGGTGGGCGTGACGTCGCCGGCGGCGAGCGCGTTGCGATAGCGGAACTCGAGCGGGTCTTCGCGCAGGCGTTGCGCGAGCTCGTCGATCAGGCGCTCGCCGAGCAGTGTCGACTGCGGCACGCCGAAACCGCGAAACGCGCCGGCCACCGCGTTGTTGGTGAACACCGCGCGCGTCAGCGCCCGCACGTTGGCGACGCGATACGGCCCCGCCGCGTGGATCGGCACCCGGTTGGCGACCGTCGGTCCCCACGATGCGTAGGCCCCGGTATTGAAGTCGCCGTGGAAATCGTAGGCGAGCAGGTTGCCGGCTTCGTCGGCGGCCAGCGTGGCGCGCATCGACGCCGGATGGCGTTTGGTGGTGGAGACCATCGACTCGGGCCGCGTGTAGACGATGCGCGCGGCGCGACCGAACTTGCGCGCGGCGGCCACCAGCAGCGGCTGGATCGAGATGTCGAGCTTGCCGCCGAAGCCGCCGCCGACGGCAGACGGGACGATGCGCACCTGTTCGGGCGCGAGCTTGAACATGGACGCGATCTCGTCGCGGTCCATGTACGGCGTTTGCGTGCAGGCGAAGACGGTCGCGCGCTCCACACCGTTCTCGGCTCCCCAGACGGCGTAGCCCGCTTCGGGTTCGATGTACGCGTGCTCGACGTAGCTCGTGGTCAGGCGCGCGTCGACGCGCACCGGCGCGCGCGCCAGCGCCCGATCGACGTCGCCGCGCACCACGCGTCCGCGGCACAGCACGTTGTCCGGCCAGCGTTCGTGCAGCACCGGCGCGCCCGGCGCGACCGCCTCTTCGGGCGCGAGCACCGCGCGCTGCGGCTGCCAGCGGATCGGCACCTCGGTTTCGTCGATCGCCTCCAGCCGCTCGCGCGCGCCGGCGAGCACCAGCACCGCTTCGCCGCGGAAGCGCACGCGGCCTTCGGCGAGCGCGGGCTGATCGCGCAGATCGGGAAAGATCGCGAAACGGTTGTACGGAATGTCGGCCGCCGTCACGTATCCGGCGAGCCCGTGCCGCGCGGCGAAGGCATCGAGGTCGCCGAACTCGAATGTCGCCGCCGGATGCGGCGAGCGGATCACGCGCAGCCAGAGCGCATCGGCCGGCGCCTCGTCGGCGCCGTAGCGCGCGCGGCCGTCGAGCTTTTCCGCCCCATCCAGGCGCGGCAGCCGACTGCCCACCGCGGCGCCGGCAGCCGGCTCGGCGACGCTCGCCGCTTGGTCGTTTGCCGCGGCGAGCACCGCTTCGACGATCTTGCGATAACCGGTACAGCGGCACAGCACGCCGCCCAGCCCGTCGAGCACCTGCGTTTCGGTCGGCCGCGGATGACGGCGCAGCGTGTCGACGGCGGCCATCAGCATGCCGGGCGTGCAGATGCCGCATTGCGCGGCGCCGTGCGCGGCGAAGCTCGCGCGCAGGCGCGCGAGCAGCGGATCGTCGGCTTCGACGGTCGTCACGCTGCGGCCGGCCGCCTGCGCCGCTGGCACGAGGCAGGCGCACACCTGCGCGCCGTCGAGCAGCACGGTGCACGCACCGCAATCGCCGGCCGAGCAGCCGACCTTGGTGCCGGTCAGCCCGAGGTCGTCGCGCAGCACGTCCGACAGCCGCTTCACCGGTGACACCGCGAGCGCGACCGCGCGGCCGTTGACGCGCATCGGCACCGTCGCTGCGAGCTTCGGCTCGGCCGGCTTGTTCATGAGGTCAACTCCGCGAACGCGCGGGCGAGCAACCGGCGCACGGCATCCAACCGATACGCGCGCGTGCCGCGCACGTCGTCGATCGGTGCCAGCGGTGCCAGCGCCTCCGGCCGCGAAAGCAACGCCGCGGCGCGCGCGCCGGCTTCGGCGCGCGTCGCGCCGAGCAATCCGGACTCCAGCACGGGCAGCCGCTGCGCGGCCGCCGAGCAGGCGCCGACTGCCACGCCGCAGTACGCGACGCGGTCGGCGGCATCGAAGTCGAGCACGACCGCCGCCATCGCGATCGAGATCACCAGATAGCGGCGGTGGCCGAGCTTCAGAAACGTCGAGGCGGCCGCCGCCGAGCGCGCCGGCACGCGCACGGCGACCAGCAACTCGTCGGGCCGGCACGCGGTGCGCCGATTGCCGACCACGAACTGGGCAAGCGGCAACGTGCGTGCGCCGTTCGCGGACGCCAGTTCCACGCTCGCATCGAGCGCGAGCAGAGGCGGAATGCCGTCCGCGGCGGGCGACGCATTGCACAGGTTGCCGCCGATCGTGCCGCGGTTCTGGATCTGCAAGCCGCCGATCTCACGCGCGGCCTGCGCGAGCGCCGCGCAATGGCGCGGCAATGGCAGCCGCGCGATCTCGCTCCACGTGGTCAGCGCACCGATGCGCAGCGCGCCGTCGACGACGGCCACGCCGCGCATCGCGTCCAGCGCCGAGAGGTCGAGGACCGGCCGCTCGAGCGCGCGGCCGACGAATGCCGGATACACGTCGGTGCCGCCGGCGAGCACGAGATGCGGCGTGCGCGCCAGCGCGGCGAGCGCAGCTTCGAGCCGATCCGGCCGCGCGTACGTCATCGCTCTGCCGTCCCGCACGCGATTCGCCCCGGCAATTCCATTCCCGATGCCCGGTTATCCCGTTGCCAGCCGCGCTGCATTTGCTACAGTCTCTTAATGAAGTATCCACTTCATTGAACGATGGCGAACTTACTTGAGCGGATCGCGGGCGTCAATCGTGCGGCGCAGCCGCGGTCGATTAATCTTCGCGACCGGCAACGATGGACACGCAAGTGAACGACGCGATTACCCGCACCGCGGCCGCACACGACGGCCCGATCGAAACCGACGCCGTGATCGTCGGCGCCGGCCCGGTCGGGCTGTTTCAGGTCTTCGAGCTCGGGCTGCTCGAGATCAAGGCGCACATCGTCGACTCGCTGAGGGAAATCGGCGGGCAGTGCATCGAGCTGTATCCCGACAAACCGATATACGACATCCCTGCGGTGCCGGTGTGCACGGGCAAGGAGCTGATCGACAACCTGCTGAAGCAGATCGAGCCGTTCGGCGCGACCTTCCATCTCGGCCAGGAAGTGAGCGCCGTCGAGCGGCGCGACGACGGGCGCTTCCTCGTCGAGACTTCGCTCGGCACGCGCTTCTTGACGAAGACGGTCTTCGTCGCGGCGGGGGTGGGTTCGTTCCAGCCGCGCACGCTGAAAGTGCCCGGGATCGAGAAGTTCGAGGGCGGCCAGCTCTTCTATCGTGTCAAGGATCCGACGCGCTTCCACGGCCGCAACCTGGTGATCTGCGGCGGCGGCGATTCGGCGCTCGACTGGACGCTCGATCTGGTCGGCAAGGCCGAAAGCGTCGTGCTGCTGCACCGTCGCGACGGTTTCCGCGCAGCGCCGGCGTCGGTCGCGAAGATGCGCGAGCTGTGCGAGCGGATGGAAATGCAGTTCCTGGTCGGACAGATCTCGGGCTTCGAGGAAGCCGGCGACAAACTGACCGGGATCCGCGTGACCTCGCTCGACGGCGTGACGCGCCGGCTGCCGCTGGATGATCTGCTGGTGTTCTTCGGGCTGTCGCCGAAGCTGGGGCCGATCGCCGACTGGGGGCTTGCGCTCGAGCGCAAGCAGATCGCCGTCGATACCGAGAAGTTCGAGACGAACGTGCCGGGCATCTTCGCCGTCGGCGACATCAACACTTACCCCGGCAAAAAGAAACTGATCCTCTCGGGGTTCCACGAGGCCGCGCTCGCCGCCTTCGGCGCAGCGAAGTACGTCTTCCCCGAGAAGAAGATCCACCTGCAGTACACGACCACGAGCCCGAAACTGCACAAGGTGCTCGGCGTCGAGACGCCGGTGTTCGACTGATCGGGGCTGCGCGTCCGAGCCGAACCGGTTCGGCGAACCACAATCGCTCGCCGGGCCGTGCGCAGGCTCGCCTGCGCACGCAGCAGGGCCGAGCGATCTTCAGTGCTTGTGCATCGCCGGATCGTCGGTGCGAACCTCGACGTCGACCTTCATCTCGCCCGCGCGCTCGAACGTCGTTCGACTCGACTTTGCGCATCCGCATCGTGTTGCCGTCCGTCAGATGCGTGTGCAGTTCGACGACGTTGGCCCCGGGCACTGGCGAACAGCGGCTTTTCGGTCGCGCCCGCATTCTTGATCATCAGATACGCCGCGCCATCGGTCTGACCGCCTGCGGTAGCGCGAGCCCACGGTGCTTCGATCATCAGATCGCTCACGCTCATGCCGTGTCTGTGGGCCATCGCGGCGCCGGCAGCCGCCAGCACACAGGCGAAAACGACCGGTTTGAATGCGATCATGACGTCCTCCGAACGAACCGCAGCGCGATCGTCGCGTCGACGGCCCTTTCAGCTGCGTGCCGCGAACTCGGTGACGTGAATGCCGAATTCGGGTCCGGGTTCAGTCCATGCGGCGAGCAACCGTCCGCGCAACGATGCGAGCTGCGGGACTCCGCTGTCGCGACTTGCAGCCACCTGCGCGATCGCACTGCGCGCCAGTTCGCGCCCTCGCACGTCGAGCAGCACCAAGTACAGCGGCGCGCGCCGCTGCCGCGGAGCGCCGATCCAGCAGACGGCGACGCGCTCATCGTCGAGCCACGCCGCGCCGAGGCGCCCGATCGGCGCATCCGCGTCCAAATCGATGGCTCCGCCCCAGTTCACACCGCGGTCGGCGGAAAGCGCCGCGCGCACGCGCGGCCGATCCTGCGCAGCGGTGAACCACGCGGCGATCACACGCTGGCCGCGCGCAGCCAGCGCCGGCCCATTGGTCGGGCAAGCGGCAATCGTCCAGCCCTCAGTACCCAGATCGACCGGTGTGCTCCATTCGCCGGCGACGCGGCGAACAAGCTTGTTGTCGCGGACTTCGGCATCGGTGCGCGCGCGGTACGCGACCAGCGGCACGCCGTCGGCCACGGCGGCCGCGGTCTGGCAGCAGGTGCAGACGCTGGCGTCGAGCACGCGGTCCGGCTCGATGCGGCCATCGCGCGTCACGCGCGTGGCGCGCAGCGCGAAATTGCCCGATTTCTCCGGGTGCAGGTGCCGCTCGCTCGCCCTGACGTAATCGCGACCGTCCAGCCAGACGATGCCCGCCGCGTCGCCGTCCGGGAAGATCGACGCGAAGCCGTACTCCGCCGGCGCCTCTGAGGAATGCGGCTTGCCTGCCGGCCGCCACGTTCGTCCACCGTCGTTCGACAGCGCAAGCGCCACCTCATAGTCGTACCCGCCCCCGCCCTCGCGCCGCCGCAGCCAATGCGCAAGCCAGAAGTCGCGGTCGATCGGCACCACCGACGGAAAGTCGATCCAGTTGATAAACCAGCGCTCACCACGAGCGACTTCCGTCGCCGCGTGCCAACCGTCGCCGTCGAAACGGGCGCAGCGCAGCGCGTGGGTTTGGCCGACCCGTTCGACCCAGCTCAGCACGCAGCCGCCATCCGGATGCGCCGCGAGCCGCGGCAGCCGCGTGCCGGCACCGGCCGGCGGCGGGACTTCGCGCACCACGGCCGGCCACCGCTGCGTGCGCTCGCGCCAATGCTGAACGCCGACGTAACCAAGCGCGAATGCGCCGGCGCCGATCGCGCCGCCGGTGAGCAGCCGCCGCCGCGTCAGAACCGCGCGCGCCATGAGATCTCGTAGGAACGCGGCTCGCCCAGGATGACTTGCGAGGCCCCGTACGAGCGCGTCGCGTACACGCGATCGGCCAGATTGCGCACCCGCACGGTGGCCTCACCCGCCAACAGTCGGTACGTCAGCCACGCATCGGCCACCGTGTAGGCATCCATCCACACCGTGTTGGCGTTGTTTGCCGCGCGTCGCCCGACGTAGCGGACCCCGCTTCCGAGCCGCCAGGCTCGCGCCGCCTGCCAAGTAAGCCAGGCGCTCGCCGTGCGCTCCGGCACGTCCGCAGGAACATTGCCGGCGCGCGAGACCGGGCTGCCGCCGACGTTTTCGGTGAACTTGTCGAACTTCGCATCCAGCACCGTGCCGTTGATCTCCACGGTCCATGCCGAGTTCGGCCGCCAGACCACATCGGCCTCCACTCCGCGCGACGACTGTTCGCCGATCTGCACCGTGAGCGTCGGATTGACCGGGTCGCGCGTCAGCATGTTGGTGCGCACGATGTTGTAGACGGCGAATGTGGCTTCGCCGCGCCCGTCCGGCAGGCTCGCTTTGACGCCCGCCTCCGCCTGCCGCGCGGGCGTCAGCTCGAAGTTGCGCTGCGTCGGCGTCAGCGTGACGATCTGCGACGCAGGCTCCAGTGCACGGCCCAACTGCGCGTACAGTGTGACGTTGGGCAGCAAGTCGTGCAGGACGCCCACGCGCCAGGAGTCGCCCCGCCAGGACCGCTCGAAGCTACCACTCGCGCGCAGATCGATCGAGTCCAGCGCCAACCAGTCGCGCCGCAGCGAGGCCGAGGCCTTGGTCGCAGCGGCGAGGTCGAACAGATCCTCGACGTACAGCGCGCGTTGATCGAGTTCAGTGCGGCGCACCGGCAGGAACGGCGAGGTGGTGGCGAATAGGCCGGGCACCGGATCGAGGAAATCGACGCTCGAGGCCGGGGCCGCAAACGGTGAGTTGTTGTCGCGCTGATGCCGGTTGCGCGAGACATCGACCCCGATCAGCGCGCGGTTGCGGCGCCCGAACGGCCGATAGTCCGATACAAGTTCGGTACGGTTGCCGATCAGCCGCTGATCGTGTGTGATCCACAGGAAGTCGGTGCGGTCCACGCGCCCGGTACCAGCGTTGTAGGTGTAGGTCTCGGCGTTGCGCCAGTAGCGGTTTTCGTCGTTGGCGTAGGTTTCGTTGGTCAGCCGCAGTGCCGGCGAGAAGGCATACGCGAGGCGCGCCCGCAGCCAGCCGATCTCCTTGCGCACCGTCCCGTCTTCGACGTTGTAGTTGTTGAAGCGCACGCGCTCGTCGATGCGGCCCGCTACCAGCGGCGTGCCGAAGTACCACCGCCCGTCGTCCACCAGGTACTGCGCGGCGAGCGACACGCGCAGTTTCGCGGTCGGCGACCACACGACCTCGCCGCTGGCGTGTGCGTAGTCGTAGTCGGAGCGATCGACGAAGCCCGCGGAGCCTTTGTCCGCCGCCATGTACGAAACGTCGGCGCGATACGCGATCGTCTCGCCCGCCTTGCCGCCGAGACCCAGGCCGACCGTGCGCGTGTTCCAGCGGTCGTAGGACAGCAGCACGTCGCGCGCCGCGCGACCGTCGGCGGCGCGCGTGACCCAGTTGATCAAACCGGTCACCGCGCCCAGGCCGTGCAGCACCGAGGACGGACCTTTGATCACCTCGATGCGCTCGTAGTTGAAGGTGCCTCGCGGCGACATCGCCAACCCTGGATAGCGGATGCCGTCGATCGCAAACGGCAGGCTGAGCACGCCCGAGAAGCCGCGCATCGAGAAGCAGGTCAACCCGAAGCATTGGCCGGAGGCCACGCCCACCGCACTTTGCAGCGCGCGCTCGCTGGTGGTGGCGCCGCGCTCGGCCATGGTCTGCGCATCGATCACGTCGAGGCTGGCCGGGGTTTCGCGCGGCGTGAGCTCGAACCGGCTGCCGGAAGCGGCCGGCGCATCGAGCGACAGATCGCGGCGCAGCGCATCACCCTCGACAACGACCGGCTCGAGCACGTTCTGCGGCACGGGCGTCTGCGGCAGCGCCGGCCCGACCGCGGTCAGGAGCAGCGCCGGCAGCGCTCGCCGAATCGGATGTCGCGCGCTCATCGGCGCACCGGTGCGCGTGCGCCGTCTTGCGAAGTGTTGCGGTTTTTTCTGCGTTCGTCGGCTACGAGCGCAGCCGCGATAGCGAGCGCCGCGATCGGCAGATGGCGGATCTGCGGATCGTCGAGATCGAGTCCCACAAGCGAAGCGACGCGCGGCGCATCGGGCGCGGCAGCGTCGCGCGCCGGCTGGCGCACCGGCGCCGGAGGCAAGGCGAGCATGAACGAATCCTTTCGCAATCGGTTGAGCATCGACGCGCATGCGGCGACGACCGCGACGGCGCGTATCCGCGCGTCGCTTCCTGCGACGCGCGCAAGTCACGAACGGAGGCTCAACCGAGGAAAGGCGGGGCGCGCGGCTGTTTGGCGGACCAGGTCGCCCGCGCCGCGGCCGTCGCGGGGTCGGTGGGCGCCGACCCGGACCGAACGCAGGGTGCCGCGATCGACCACGCCGCCGGCGGCGGCATGCCGAAGGAACTCGCATGCGGGGCGCAGTACGGGCAATGCGGCCCCGCGCCATGCTCGTCGTCCGGCGCGGTCTGCCCCAGCGTGCGCAGGGCCGCACCCTGCGCGGTGCAGACCTCCGACACTGACGCCGAAGCCAACGCACGCGACACACCCGGGGCGAACGCGTTGAGAAGGATCGCGAAGATGGCGATCGCTGCGATCGAGCGTCGTGCGGGCAGTCGCATGGCGGCTCGACCCTAATGCATGGGCGCGCGACACGCAAGCCCTCTTGGGTCGCCTCGCATCGCCATCCGCGTATGGGGACTGTCCCTACCGCTTCATCGACCCCGTGTAAAGAAGTCGAAGAGCCGCCGCGGCAGAAAGTCCAGACTGCCCGGCGGCGCGCCCTGCGCGAAGCCGACATGCCCGCCCTCTTCGGGTTGCTCGAGCAGCACGTCGTGCGAAACCTCGCGCTCGGTCGGCAGGCTCGAGGCCGGTACGAACGGATCGTTGCGCGCGTTGAGCACGAGGTGCGGCACCTTGATTCCGGGCAGCCACGGCTTTGCCGATGCACGCGCCCAGTAGTCGTCGGCGTCGCGAAAGCCGTGCATCGGCGCGGTGAACGCGTCGTCGAACTCGCGCAGACTCTTCGCGCGCGCAATGGCCTCGGCGCGCGCCACGCCGGCGAAGCTTCGCGCCTTGGCCAGTGCCTTGGGCTTCAACGTCGCAAGGAACGCGCGTTCGTAGACGCGATTGAAGCCGCGGTGCAACGCCTCGCCGCCTGCGGCGAGATCCAGCGGCGAGCCGATCGACGCCGCAGCGGCGACGAAGCGCGCGTCTTCTTCGCGTTCGCCGAGCCACTTGGCGAGCATGTTGCCGCCGAGCGATACGCCGGCCGCGTGCAGCTTCGCCCGCGGCCAGCGCGCGTGCACGCGGCGCAGGATCCAGTCGCCTTCGTCCGAGTCGCCCGAGTGATAGGCGCGCGGCAGCCGGTTCGGTTCACCCGAGCAGCCGCGGAAGTGCGGCACCAGACCGCGCCAGCCGCGGTCGGCGAAGTGCCGCATGATCGCCAGCGCGTAGTGGCTGCGCGAGCAGCCTTCGAGCCCGTGAAACAGCACGAGCACCGGCGCATCGTCGGCGGCGGGCTCGGGTTGGGCGAAGTCGACGTCGATGAAGTCGCCGTCGGGCGTATCCCAGCGCTCGCGACGGTACTGCACCTCCGGCTGCGGAACGAACCGCGCCGAGTAGATCGTCTGCGCATGCCCGCCCGGCAGCCAGCGCGGGGCAAGGTAGGCGGAGCGAATCAACGGCATCGGATTGCGGATTGCGGACTACTCGGATTGCGGATTGCGGATTGCGGATTGCGCTTCGCAGCTTTCGCGCGTCGCCAGCCGCTACGCGCTGCCGAACCTCGGCGGTCGAAGGTCGAACACGCCCGCTCCGGTCGGATCGCTGCGCACGAGACGCTCACGCAATCCGCAGTCCGCAATCCGCGACTCGAATCAGTGCAGCAACCCGCCGGGCGACTCGACATCCTCGGCGCGGCCCTCGGGCGCGGGCGATGCGTGGTGAAGGACCATCTTCCAGCCGCCCGGCGTCTTGACGTAGGCATTGGTCGCGAACACGTGCGCGATCTGCTGCTGGCGCCCCTGCGTGACGACGACCTCCTCGATCACCGCGTGCAGCGCCACGGTCGGCGTCTCGAGCGACTTCTTCGCGCTGGCGCGGATGCGCAGCGGGCCGTTGGCGAGGATCGCGCGCCACGAGCCGACGACCGCCGCGTGGCCGACCAGCCGGGGGCCGTTCGGGTGGATGCACGCGACATCGTCGTCATCGAGCCACAGCTCGGCGACCGCTTCGGCGTCGGCCGCTTCGAGCGCTTCGTAGAAGGCCTGCTCGCACTCTGCGGGCGAAGCGAACAGCAAGGGTTTGGTGAGAGACATCTTCGCGAAGCGGGCCGAACCGATCGAGCGAATGCCGCCGTGCAGGCGCAGGGCTCAGTGGCCCTTGACGACCTCGCCGGGCTTCAGCCGGTAGCGGGTTCCGCAGTACGGGCACATCGCTTCGCCGGTCTTGGTGACGTCGAGATACACGCGCGGGTGGTAGTTCCACACGGGCATCGACGGGTTCGGACAGAACGCGGGCAGGTCCTTCGCCGCGACTTCGACGACGGGCAGTTCGATCGTGCTCATACCTTCGTGAGCCAATGCTTGTACTTCGCCGCACGACCGTTGACGGCGTCGAAGAACAGGTTCTGGATCTTCTCGGTGATCGGGCCGCGTCGGCCCGCGCCGATCGGCCGGCCGTCGACTTCGCGGATCGGCGTGACTTCGGCCGCGGTGCCGGTGAAGAAGGCCTCGTCGGCCAGGTACACGTCGTCGCGCGTCATCGGGATCGCGGTCACGCTGTAGCCCAGATCGCCGGCCAATTCGATCACGCTGCGCCGGGTGATGCCGATCAGCCCGGACACCATCTGCGGTTCGTAGATCCGACCGTCGCGGACGATGAAGAGGTTCTCCCCCGCCCCTTCGGCGACGAAGCCGCTCGTGTCGAGCAGCAGCGCTTCGTCGTAGCCGTCGCGCGTGGCTTCGAGATTGGCGAGGATCGAATTCACGTAGTGGCCCGCCGTCTTCGAGCGCACCATCGACACGTTGATGTGGTGCCGCGCGTACGACGAGGTCTTGACCCGAATGCCTTTCTGCAGACCTTCCTCGCCGAGATAGGCGCCCCACGGCCACGCGGCGATCGCCACGTGCACGCGCGCGCCCTTCGGGCTGACCCCCATCTTCTCGGAGCCATAGAAGACGAGCGGTCGCAGATAGCACGAGTCGAGCTTGTTCGCGCGGACGACCTCGCGCTGCGCATCCGAGATCTGCTCCTGCGAGTACGGGATCTCCATCATGAAGATCTTCGCCGAGTTGAACAGCCGCTCGGTGTGCTCGCGCAGCCGGAAGATCGCGGTGCCGTCGACGGTCTTGTACGCGCGAACGCCCTCGAACACCGCGAGCCCGTAGTGCAGCGAGTGCGTCAGCACGTGCGTGGTCGCGTCGCGCCACGGGACCAGCTTGCCGTCGTACCAGATCCACCCGTCGCGGTCGGCCATCGACATCGTCTTTCTCCTTCAGGCGAGGGCCGGATTCTAGCGGCTCGGATCGCCTTTCCATTCCTATAATCCGCGACTCAGGGAGCATCGATGAACAACCCCGCTGCCGCGCGCCGGCAGATTCTGCTGCTGGTCGCCTGTCAGGCGCTGCTCTACGTCAACAACGTCACGCTGATCGCCGTGAACGGGCTCGCGGGCCTCGCGCTCGGTCCGAGCCCGCTGTGGGCCACGCTGCCGGTGACGACCTACATCGTCGGCTCAGCGCTGACGACCGTGCCCGCGTCGTTCGCGATGGCGCGCTGGGGCCGGCGCAAGGGCTTCATCTTCGGCACCGCGATGGGCTTCACGGGTACATCGATCGCGATGATCGCGATGCTCACGAGCAGCTTCGCGCTGCTGTGCTTCGGCACCTTCGTCGTCGGTCTGTACAACGCGTTCGCGCAGTACCTGCGCTTCGCCGCCGCCGATGTCGCCGACGCGTACGACCCGTCGCTCAAGGAGCGCGCGATCGCGTGGGTGCTCGCCGGCGGCATCGCCGGCGGAATCGTCGGCCCCGAGCTGTCCAAGCTCACGCGCACGCTGCTGCCGGTCGAGTTCGCCGGGACCTACGTCGGGCTGGCCGCGATCGCTTTCATCGCGATGCTTGTCGCGAGCCGGCTGCGGATCCCGCACGGGCACGCCGCCGCGCACGGGCCCGCGCGTCCGCTCAAAGCGATCGCCGCACAACCGGCGTTCGCGGTCGCCGTGTTCGTCGGCGCGGTGAGCTACGGCGCGATGAATCTGCTGATGACCGCCACGCCGCTCGCGATGAAGGTGTGCGGCTTCGGTTATCCCGAAGCGGCCGACGTGATCAAGTGGCACGTCGTCGCGATGTTCGCGCCGGGCTTCTTCACCGGGCATCTGATCCGCCGCTTCGGGACCCTGCCCGTGATGCTCGCCGGCTGCGCGATGATGTTCGCGACGATGGCGATCGCGCATCACGGGCTGACGTACTGGCACTTCTGGTCCGCGCTCGTGCTGCTCGGCCTGGGGTGGAATTTCATGTTCGTCGGCGCGACGACGCTGCTGACGACCACGTACACGCCGGCCGAAAAGGCCAAGGCGCAGGGGGCGAACGACCTCATCGTGTTCCTGACGATGATCACGTCCTCGGCCGCATCGGGTGCGTTGCTGTCCGCCACCGGGTGGACCGATCTGAACCTCTGGTCGCTGCCTTTCGTCGCGCTGGCCGCGGTCGCGATCGTCGTGTTGATGCTGCGGCCCGCGACGCGTCCGGCGACCGCATGATCGGACGCTCGCTCTTCGGCGGCGACGCTTCGCTCGCAGCCTTGCGTCGCGCATCATTCGTGCGCGGCGTGCGCGCGGTCGCCCCGGCATTGCTCGCCACCGGCGTCTGGGGGCTCGTCACCGGCGTGGCGATGGTGAAGACCGGGCTCACCGAGTGGCAGGCGCTCGGCATGACGCTGCTCGTGTTCGCCGGCACCGCGCAGATGGCGGCGCTGCCGCTGGTCGCGGCCGACGCGCCGGTGTGGGTCGTGCTCGCCGCCGCGACGGTGGTCAACCTGCGCTTCGTGATCTTCTCCGCGACGCTGTGGCCCTACCTGCGGCGCTTTCCGCTGCGCAAGCGCCTGCTGCTCGGCTACGTCACCGCCGACATCGCCGCCGCGGTGTTCGTCGCGCGCTACGCCGATGCACCCGAAGACGAACGCGGCAGCACCGAGCAGGTCTGGTTCCTGCTCGGCGTCACGTCGGCGATCTGGCTCGTCTGGCAGGCATGGTCGATCGCAGGCATCTTCGTCGCAGGCAGCATTCCCGGCGAGTGGGGGCTGGACTTCGCCGCGATCCTCGCGCTGCTCGGGCTGACGCTGCCGATGATCAACAGCCGTCCGGCGGCGGCCGGCGCGACGGTGGCCGCGGTCGTCGCGCTGGCCGCGGCGAACTTTCCGCTGAAGCTCGGCGTGGTCGCTGCGGTGATCGCGGGCACCGCCGTCGCGATGGCCACCGACGTCGCTTTGGACCGTTTGCGGAGCGCCGGATGACCGCGCTCGAGATCTGGGCGACGATCATCGGCCTGACGCTCGTCACGCTCATCACGCGCAACGTGTTCCTCGTGCTCGGCGAACGGCTGCCGATGCCGGAGCGGCTGCAGCACGGGCTTCGCTACGCACCCGCGTGTGCGCTCGCTGCGCTGCTCGCGCCCGAGCTGCTCGTTCAGCACGGCGCGCTCGCGCCGACGCTCGCGAACCACAAGCTCCTCGCCGGCGTCGCCGCAGCGGCGACGATGCTCGCGACGCGCAGCATCGCCGCGACGATGGTCGTCGGCATGGCCGCCTTCACCGCGGCTCGTCACCTGATCGTCTGACCGATCGGCTTCGCCGTCCCGATGAGCACGCCCGCCGCGCGAACCCGCATCCCTGCCGGTATCTGGGCGCTCGGCTTTGTCAGCCTGCTGATGGACGTCTCGTCCGAGATGATCCACAGCCTGCTGCCGATCTTCATGGTGTCGGTGCTCGGCGCGAGCGCAGTCGCGGTCGGACTCGTCGAGGGGGCGGCCGAGGCGACCGCGCTGATCGTCAAGGTGTTCTCGGGCGCGCTGTCGGATTACCTCGGCAGGCGCAAGTGGCTCGCGGTCGCAGGCTATGCGCTCGGCGCGCTGACCAAGCCCGTGTTCGCGCTCGCGCCGAGCGTGGGCTGGGTGCTCGCAGCGCGCGTGCTCGACCGCATCGGCAAGGGCGTGCGCGGCGCGCCGCGCGACGCGCTGATCGCCGACCTGGCGCCTGCCGCGATCCGCGGCGCGGCGTTCGGGTTGCGGCAGTCGCTCGATACGGTCGGCGCCTTCGTCGGCCCGCTGCTCGCGGTCGGCTTGATGCTGCTGTGGTCGAATGACTTCCGCGCGGTGTTCTGGGTGGCGGTGATCCCCGGGCTCGCCGCGGTCGCGTTGCTCGTCCTCGGCGTGCGGGAACCGGACCGGCACACCGACGGCGCGCAACGCGTCAACCCGATCCGGCTGGCGAGCCTGCGCCGGCTCGGCCACAGCTACTGGTGGGTCGTCGGGCTCGGCGCGCTGTTCACGCTCGCGCGGTTTTCCGAAGCCTTTCTCGTGCTGCGTGCGCAACAGGGCGGGATGCCGGTCGCGTGGGTGCCGCTCGTGATGGTCGCGATGAACGTCGTGTATTCGCTCACCGCGTATCCGTTCGGCCGGCTCTCGGATCGCGTCAGCCACGCGAAGCTGCTCGCGTCCGGGCTCGCGGTGCTGGTCGCGGCCGACCTCGTCCTCGCCTCCGGCGATCACTGGACGATCGTGCTCGCCGGCGTGCTGCTGTGGGGGCTGCACATGGGCATGACGCAGGGTCTGCTCGCAACGATGGTCGCCGACACCGCGCCCGAGGATCTGCGCGGCACGGCATTCGGTTTCTTCAACCTGGTGAGCGGTGTGGCGATGCTCGCCGCGAGCGTGATCGCCGGGCTGCTGTGGGACGCGCTTGGCGCGGCGTTCACCTTCTACGCCGGCGCGGGGTTCTGCGCGCTGACGCTCGCCGCGCTGGCCGCCGCGCCCGCGGTCAAACCGCGGCAGCTCTAGTCAGTCCACCCCGAACACCGCCCGCCACAACGCGCGAACAGCGTCGATCTGCGGCTGCACATCGGCGTGCGGAACGCGCGCGTACTGCGCGCCGTTCAGCCGCAGCGCGTGCTGCAGCTTGCGATACAGCCGGTACGCGTCGGCGCAGGCCGTCGCCAGACGAATGTCGATCAGCCCGAGCTCGCCGGCGATCCGCAGCAGCGCGATGTTGCCGAGATTGCCGAGCAGCCGCGGATGCCGGTGCGCGTACGCGAGCACGAGGTACTGGACGATGAACTCGATGTCGACCATGCCGCCGCGGTCGTGCTTCAGATCGAAGAGCTGCGAGCGGTTCGGGTGCCCGTCGAGCATGCGCTTGCGCATCTCCAGCACGTCGGCAGCGAGCTTGGCCAGATCGCGTTCGCGCGCGAGCACCTCGTTGCGCAGCCGCTCGACCGCGGCGCCGAGCGGCGCGTACCCCGCGCAATAGCGCGCGCGTGTCAGCGCCTGGTGCTCCCAGGTCCACGCGCCGAGCCCGTCCTCGTTGCGCTGGTAGCGCTCGAACGACTCGAACGACGACACCAGCAGCCCCGCTTCGCCGCTCGGCCGCAGCCGCAGGTCGACGTCGAACAGATTGCCGCTCGACGTCTGCGCCGATAGCCAGGTGATCAGCCGGCGCGCGAGCATCGTGTAGATCTCGGCCGCGTCGGGATGGTCGTCGTCGTAGACGAAAACCAGGTCGAGGTCGGACGCGTAACCGAGTTCCTTGCCGCCGATCTTGCCGTACCCGATCACCGCAAAGCGCGGCACGTCGCGGTGCCGGCGCGGCGTCGTCTTCCACGCCATCGCGAGCGCGAGCGCGATCGTCACGTCGGCCAGCGCGGACAGATGGTCGGCGAGCCGCTCGACCGTCAGCCGCCCGTCGAGATCGGCGAGCAGGAGCCGGAAGACCTGCGCGTGGTGCGCGTCGCGCAGCAGGTTCATCGCGCGCTCGGGATCGTCGCGCAGCTCGGCTTCGTGCTCGGCAAGCTGCGCGGCGACCTCGGCGCCCCAGTCCGGCCACGAGTCGAGGGTGATCTCGCGTTCGGCGAGCCTTTCGTCGAGCAGCTCGTCGAGCAGGATCGGATGCCGCGCGAGGTAATCGGACGCCCAGCGGCTCGACGCGAGCACGCGCAGCACGCGTGCGAACGCCTGCGGGTACTGGTTCAGCAGCGCAACGTAGGTGCTGCGTCCGGCGATCACGTCGATCAGCTGCAGAAAGCGCGCGAGCACTTCGTCGGCGGCCACACCGGTCACGTGCGGCGCCGCGCCGTCGGCTACGCCGCGGGCGGCGTGCGCCGCCGCGTCGACCGCGCGCGCCACGAGACCTTCGATCGCGCGCCGCACCGACTCGCTCGCGGCGACCACGCGCCGCGCGGCGAGCGCGTCGGCGACGCGCTGCGCGGTTTCGGCCGGGGTCGCGTAGCCGAGCTGCGCCATGCGCCGCGCGAGCGGCTCGCCGAGCGCGAGTTCGTCCTTGCCGTTGTTCCGCTCTTCGCCGCCGTTGTCGGGCGCGAGAAAGATCGAATCGAAGGTCCTCGCGACGAACTCGCGCGTCTCGTCGAAGCGGCGCCGCAGCTCGTCGGCCGACGGCAGCCGCAGCATCGCCGCGATGCGCGCCAGCTCCTCGGGCTCGTTCGGCAGCAGATGCGTCTGCGCGTCGTCGACGTACTGCAGCGCGTGTTCGAGCCGGCGCAGGAACTCGTACGCGGCGGCGAGACGTTCGCAGATCGGCGCAGCGAGCGCGCCGACCTGCGCCAGCGTGGCGAGCGTGGCGAGCGTGCTACGGTTTCTCAGCCGCGCGTCGCGCCCGCCGCGGATCACCTGGAACGTCTGCGCGATGAACTCGATCTCGCGGATGCCGCCGCGGCCGAGCTTGACGTTGTCCTGCGCGCTCGCGCGCGCGGCGCGCTTGCGCTCGGTCTCGGCGCGGATCAGCGCGTGCAGCTCCCGCAGCGAGGCGATCGCGTTGAAGTCGAGATACTTGCGGAACACGAACGGGCGGACGAGCTGGTCGAGCGCGCGGCACTGCGCGTCGAACGCGGCCGCGTCGGCGAACACCGGCGCCGAGATGACGCGGCCCTTCAGCCACGCGAAGCGCTCCCATTCGCGGCCCTGGCGGACCAGGTACTCCTCGAGCATCGCGTTGGACACCGCGAGCGGGCCGGCGTCGCCGTTCGGCCGCAGCCGCATGTCGACGCGGAACACGAAGCCGTCGGCGGTCGCGTCCGACAGCGCGGCGATCAGCCGGCGCCCGAGCCGCTCGAAGAACTCGTGGTTGGTCAGCGGGCGCCGCGCCGCGGCGAACTCGCCGCCCGGCCGCGTCTCGCCGTCCTCGTCGTAGACGAAGATCAGGTCGAGATCGGACGACACATTGAGTTCGCCGCCGCCGCCCTTGCCCATCGCAACGACGAGCAGATCCTGCGGCACGCCGTCGCGGCTCGTCGGCACGCCGTGCACGCGCGCCAACGCACGCGCATGCGCCGCGACCGCGCGCTGAACGGCGACTTCCGCCAGCGCGGTCATCGTGCCGACCACCTCCGCGAGCGGCGCCGCGCCGCCCAGATCGCGCGCTATCACGGCGAGCAGGACCTGCCGCCGCACCCGGCGCAGCGCGACTGCGAGCTGCTCGGTGAAATTCTCCGCGCCGGGATCGGCGCCGAGCCGCCCCAGCAGCGCGTCGAGCGTCGCCTCGATCCGCTCGCGCGTCCAGGCTTCGCCGGCGAGCTCGCACAGACGCGCGCGCTTGGCGACGTCGTCGGCCTGCGCGCCCAGTTCGGCGACCAGGGCGCGCTGAACGTAGCGCGACAGCGCGAGCGCTGCCGTGCAGCCGGCTTCGATGGACGGGTTTGTGTCGGGGGTCAAGGCGGGCGGAGTACTCGCTGTGTTAGCCTCGGTCGGCGAACCGCCCGCGCTGCGCGTTCACAACCGGCGTCGACGAATCGAAGCGCCCGGCAGGCAGGCCCGGCGACCGAAGCCGCCGGGTCCGGGCGAATTGTATTTCGGTCATTGGCGCGACATGGAACCGATCGACGCCCGCCTGCGCCTAACCCGTATGCCCGACGGCACGGGCCGCCGCTCCGCGTGAAACCCCAGAATCCCCCCGGCCCCGAGCGCGCCTCGCCCGCGACACCCTCGCTCGCGCAGATCGAGCACGCCGTCGAGGAAGCGGTCGAACACGCGATCGAAGCGACCGAGCGCACGCTCGCGCAGCGCTGCGGCGCGGGCTGCGTGCGCGGGCTGCGCTGGACGTTCAAGGCGGCGTTCATCGCCGCCGTGGTCGCCTATTTCGCCTTCGGCGCGCTGTTGCTGGCGACGCGCTACTGGCTGATGCCGCGGATCGACGAGTTCCGGCCGAGGCTCGAGCGCGAGGTGAGCCGGCTGGTCGGCGCCGATGTCCGCGTCGGCCGCATCGACGCGAGCTGGCGCGCGTTCAACCCGCACCTGCGCTTCGACGACGTGCGGCTGCTGGACGCGCACGGCGAGGTCCGGCTCGCGCTGCCGCAGCTCGAGGCGACGATCTCCTGGGCGAGCGTGCCGACGCTCGGTCTGCGCTTCGCGTCGCTGTCGATCCTCGCGCCGGAGCTGGACGTGCGGCGGCTGCCCGGCGGGCGCTTCGCGGTCGCCGGCTTCACGATCGACCCCGCAGCGGGCGGCGGTTCCGGCGGCGCCGCCGACTGGGTTCTCGCCCAGCGGCACATCGCGATCCGCCACGCCACGCTGCGCTACACCGACGAGACGCTCGCCAACCCCGAGACGCTCGCGCTCGAAGACGTGAATCTCGTGCTCGAAGCGGGATTCCGGTCGCACCGCTTCGCGCTGCAGGCGCGGCCGCCGGCGGATCTGGCGAGCCTGATCGACGTGCGCGCGCGGTTCGACCACGGCTGGGGCGAACGCGCGTCCGACGTGCGGCACTGGTCGGGACGCGTGTTCGCGCAGATGGACTACGCCGACGTCGCACGCATCGCCGCGCTCGCGCGCGCGCTGCCCGAGTCCGTCGAGATCGCGCGCGCGTACGGCGCGCTGCGGGCCTGGCTCGACTTCGACGCGCTCGCCGTCACGCGCTTCACCGCGGACCTCGCCCTCGTCGACGTCGACGCCCGGCTCGCAGCCGACCTCGAGCCGCTGCGCCTGTCGGGCGTGCAAGGCCGCTTCACGCAGCGCGTCTGGGGCAACGACTTCGAGGGCGGGCAGGAGCTGGCGCTGACGCGCTTTTCGCTGCAGGCCGCCGACTTCGCGCTGCCGCCGATGGACCTGCGCCTGCGGCTGACGCGGGCGGCCGACGAAAAGCCGCCGCGCGGCGAACTGGAAGCGAGCGTTCTGTCGCTCGACACCTTGAGCGCGCTCGCAGCGCACGTTCCGCTCGCGCGCGATCTGCGCACCTTCGCCGCGCGGCACGCGGTGCGCGGACGCCTGACCGATCTGAAGCTCGCGTGGGACGGCGAGCCGGAAGCGCCGCGCCGGTTTTCGCTTCGTTCGCGCTTCGACGGACTGGGATCGAGCGGCCAGCCTGCGCAACCGCAGTTCACGGCGAACGGCAAACCGCGCGCGGGACTGCCCGGCTTCGAGAACCTGGCGGGATCGATCGAAGCGACCGAAGCCGGCGGCACCGTGCAGATCGACGCGCGCGACGCCGTGCTCGTGTTCCCCGGCGTGTTCGAAGACCCTCGGCTGTCGTTCCGGCAGCTTGCCGCGCGCGCGTATTGGACCGTGCGGCCCCGGTTCGACGTGCGCGTCGACGCGTTTTCCGCGTCCAACGACGATCTCGAGCTCAACGCCAGCGGTTCGTACCGCAGCGGCGGCAAGGGACCGGGGCTCGTCGACCTGGCCGGACGCATCGTGCGCGCGCGGGCGCCCGCTGCGCACAGGTACGTGCCGCTGGTGGCGGGCGCGAACACGCGCGCCTGGCTGCGCAACGCGCTCGTCGCGGGCGAAGCGGCCGACGGCAGCTTCAGGTTGCGCGGTGATCTGTGGGACTTCCCGTTCAACGACCCGGCAAGCGGCGAGTTCCGCGTTGCGGCGCGCGTGCGCAACGGCATCCTCGACTACGTCCCTGTCCAGGGCCGCGCCGAACGGCCGAACGAAAGCCGCGGCGCGTCGTGGCCGCGCATCGAAGGTATCGATGCCGAACTGCTGTTCGAGCGGCAACGCATGTCGATCACCGGCCAGCGCGGATCGATCTATGGCGTGCAGCTTGGAAAGGTCAAGGTCGCGATCCCGGATCTGGGCGCGCGCGAAGCGCACCTGCTCGTCAGCGGCGAGGCGAACGGGCCGATCGCCGACATGCTGCGCTACGTGAACGCATCGCCTGTCGGCGGCTGGCTCGGCGACTTTCTCGCCGGGGCCCAGGCGAGCGGCACCGGCCGGCTCGATCTGAAGCTCGACATCCCGCTCGACAACGCGCGCGCCACGCAGGTGGCCGGCACGCTGACCTTCCAGAACGCCGACATCGCGCTCGGCCAGGACATCCCGCCGTTCTCGCGCGCAGCCGGCCGCGTCGAGTTCACCGAGCGCTCGCTGGCCCTGACCAACGTCAGCGCGGGTTTCGTCGGCGGGCAGGTTCGGCTGGATGGCTCGACGGCGGCCGATGGCGCGATCGCGATCAGCGCCGCGGGCACGGCCACCCCGCAGGGCGTAAAGCGCGTCGTCGGACACGCGCTCGTGCAACGGCTGCTCGACCGCGCGCAGGGAACGACGCGCTACACGGGCAGCGTGACCGTGCGCGGCAAGCGGCCCGAGATTCGAATCGACTCCGACCTGGTCGGCTGGTCGTTCGACCTGCCCGCACCTGCGCGCAAAGCCGCATCCGAGGCGCTGCCGCTGCGCTTCGAGCTGATTCCGGCTGCGGCCGACCGCGACAGCCTGCGCGTGAACGCGGGCACGCTGCTGGCGCTGCGGCTCGAACGCGCGCGCGACGCAAGCGGCGCGATGCGTGTGCTACGCGGCGCGATCGGCGTGGGCGAAGTCGTCCCCGTGCCGGAGGCCGGCGTGCTCGCCAGCGTGAACCTGGCGCGGCTTGACGTCGACCGTTGGCTGCCGCTGCTCGAGGGCGTTGCCGGCGCAGCAGGCGCGGGCGCGGCGCGCGCCGGCGACGCCGGCATGCCCGACCTGCTTGCGCTGCGCGTACGCGAGCTGGTGATCGCCGGCAAGCCGATGAGCAACGTGGTGCTGGGTGCGACGCGCGCGGCCGACGGCCACTGGGACGCGAACATCGTGTCGGATCACGCCACCGGCGCGCTTGCGTGGCGGCCGGGCGTCGGCACGGCGCCGGGGCGCGTCAGCGCGCGGCTCGCGCGTCTGACGATCCCCGACGCGCAGCGCAACCAGGTGGTCGAATTGCTCGACGCACCGCCGGTCGATATCCCCGCGCTCGACGTCGTTGTCGACAGCTTCGAACTGGGCAGCCGCAAGCTCGGCCGACTCGAGCTCGTCGCGCAGAACGTCGCGAGCAACGGCGGCAACGCATGGCAGATGCAGAAGCTCGAGATCGCCAATCCGGAAGGGCGCCTGACGGCGACCGGGCGCTGGGAACGCGAGGCGAACGCAGCGCCGAACGCGCCGCGCCGCATGACGCTGGCGCTGTCGCTCGATTTCGGCAACGCGGGTGCGCTGCTCGGCCGGCTCGGCATCCCGGATGCGGTGCGCGGCGGCAGCGGCAAGCTCGACGGCGAGCTGTCGTGGCGCGGCTCGCCGCTTTCGATCGACTATCCGTCGCTCGGCGGCAGGTTGCAACTGTCGGCCGCGAAGGGACAGTTCCTCAAGGCCGATGCCGGCGCGGGACGGCTGCTCGGCGTGATGTCGCTGCAATCGCTGCCGCGACGCATCGCGCTGGACTTCCGCGACGTCTTCTCCGAGGGGTTCGCCTTCGATCAGATCACCGCGACGGCGGAACTCAAGGGCGGCGTGCTCGTGACGCGCGACTTCAAGATGCGCGGCGTCTCGGCCACCGTGCTGATCGAAGGCAGCACCGACCTGCTGAACGAAACGCAGAACCTGCACGTTCTCGTGCTGCCGGAGATCGACGCCCGGTCCGCATCGCTCGTGTATGCTCTGATGGCCAACCCGGCGGTCGGCTTGGGAACGTTTCTCGCGCAGATGCTCCTGCGCGATCCGCTGTCCAAGGCGTTTTCGTACGAGTACGAGGTGTCCGGCTCGTGGACCGACCCGCAGGTCAAGCGCCGCGAACGCGCGGCGCCGGATGCCGCCGAGGCCCGCAAGTGATCGATCCAGCGTGAGTTCGGTTCTGTCTTCGACGCCCATCGCCGCGCACACGGTGCGCGTCGCCGCCGCGCAGATGGTCTCCACGCCGCGCGTCGACGACAACCTGCGAACGGCCGAGGCGCTGATCGCGCAAGCCGCTGCCGCGGGCGCGAAGCTCGTCGCGCTGCCCGAATACTTCTGCCTGATGGGGCACGCCGAAGAGGACAAGGTCGCCGCGCGCGAGGCCGACGGCCGCGGTCCGATCCAGGACTTCCTCGCGGCGCAGGCGCGCCGGCACGAGGTCTGGCTCGTCGGCGGCACCGTGCCGCTCGCCGCGGCGCAGCCGAATCGCGTGAAGAATTCGGTGCTCGTCTATGGCCCCGACGGCGCGCGCGTCGCGCGTTACGACAAGATCCATCTGTTCGCGTTCTCGCGCGGGCGGGAGAGCTACGACGAGGCGCGCACGATCACGCCCGGCGAACGCGTGGCGAGCTTCGAGTTCGCGCCGCCGGGCGCACCGCGGCTCAAGGTCGGGCTTTCGGTCTGCTACGACCTGCGCTTTCCGGAGCTGTATCGCGCGCTGGCGGCCGATGGTCGCCCGCCGGATCTGATCCTGGTTCCGGCCGCGTTCACCGCGACGACCGGCCGCGCACACTGGGAAACGCTGCTGCGCGCGCGGGCGATCGAAAACCTTTGCTACGTGCTGGCGCCGGCGCAGGGCGGACAGCACGAAAACGGCCGCGCGACCTTCGGCCACACGATGCTGATCGACCCCTGGGGCAGCGTGGTCGCATCGCTCGCACGCGGACCCGGGCTTGTGATCGGCGATATCGATACCCAAGTCATCGCGCAAACCCGCGCCGATCTGCCCGCGCTGTCGCATCGCGTTCTTGGCTAGGATTCTCGGGTCCGTGGTCACGCGCGCGTCGGCACGACCGAAGTTCGCGGACCCTCGACGCAAGCGACGCGGCCGAATTCCGAGTCCTGACTTATTGAGCCCCTTCCGATGAAACTCACCGATCCCGCTTTGGACCGCCTCGCCACCGCCAAACGGTTGCTGCTCGACCCGTACGATCTTGACGAAGCGAAGCTGCACGCGGCGCTCGCGACGATCTTCGAGCACCGGGCCGACTACGCGGACCTGTACTTCCAGTACACGCGCAGCGAGTCGTTTTCGCTCGAAGAAGGCATCGTCAAGAGCGGCAGCTTCGACATCGAGCAGGGCGTGGGCGTGCGCGCGATCGTCGGCGACAAGACGGCATTCGCGTACTCCGACGACCTGTCGGCCGACGCGCTGATGGAAGCCGCGCGATCGGCGCGAGCGATCGCGCGTGCCGGCGGCGGCCGCGTCAAGGTCGCGTCCCGCCTTGCGCCGCGTTCCAGCCCGGCGCTTTACGTTGCGCAGGATCCGGTCGCGTCGCTCGCCGCGGTCGACAAGATCCGGTTGCTCGAGCGACTGGAGCGCATGGCGCGCGCGCGCGATCCGCGCGTCAAGCAGGTGATGGCGAGCCTCGGCGCGGAGTACGACGTCGTACTGATCGCGCGCAGCGACGGCCTGATCGCGGCGGACGTACGGCCGCTGGTGCGGCTTTCGCTGACGGTGATCGCCGAAGAGGATGGCCGACGCGAGCAGGGATTCTCCGGCGGCGGCGGCCGCGTCGACCTGTCGTACTTCACCGACGAGCGATTGCAGCAGTACGCGCGGACCGCAGTCGACATGGCGCTCGTCAACCTGCGCGCGCGACCGGCCCCCGCGGGCGTGATGACGGTCGTGCTCGGCGCGGGTTGGCCAGGCATTCTGCTGCACGAAGCGGTCGGTCACGGACTCGAAGGCGACTTCAATCGCAAGGGCTCGAGCGCATTTGCGGGGCGCATCGGCCAGCGCGTCGCATCGAAAGGCGTCACCGTGATCGACGACGGAACGATCCCCGACCGGCGCGGCTCGCTGAACGTCGACGACGAAGGCAACCCGACCGGACGCACCGTGCTGATCGAAGACGGCATCCTGCGCTGCTACATGCAGGACACGTTGAACGCCCGGCTGATGAAGGCACCGCTGACCGGCAACGCGCGGCGCGAGTCCTTCGCGCACCTGCCGATGCCGCGCATGACCAACACCTACATGCTCGCCGGCGAACACGATCCGCAGGAAATCATCGGCTCGGTCAAGCGCGGCATCTACGCGACGAACTTCGGCGGCGGCCAGGTGGATATCACGAACGGCAAATTCGTCTTCAGCATGGCCGAGGCCTATCTGATCGAGAACGGCCGCATCACCGCGCCGGTCAAGGGCGCGACGCTGATCGGCAACGGGCCCGACGCGCTGACGCGCGTGACGATGATCGGCAACGACATGGCGCTCGACCCCGGCATCGGCACCTGCGGCAAGGACGGCCAGAGCGTGCCGGTGGGTGTGGGGCAACCGACGTTGCGCATCGAGGGGCTGACGGTCGGCGGAACGGGCTGAACGGGGGGTGACTGGCGGCACGCGGTTTATCGGCGCGCCACCGGTTCGGTCAGATGTAACGGCCGGCGTGTCAGGAGTTGGTGGACGTACGAGCGAGTCGCGGTCTGTTGCGCCCAGATGCGACAATCGGCCGCATACCGACTGACCGGTTTCCAATAGCGGAGCTAGGGCGCGTCGGCTAGCGTGATACCAAGAATGCGGGTGTCCCATTCACCCGTCCCTTGGTTGGCGGTTCACCCGGGGTGGACCCGATTCACGCGAGGACCGGCCCATGCGCTCCAAATTCCTCTTCGCGCTGACGGCGCTGTGGTGGCTGTTCGGAACGCCCGCCCATGCCGATCTGGCGCGCGTCGGACCATCCGCTGTACCGTCGCCGCCCGGGCACGGCTTTCCCCGGTGGTATCAGGATCTCAACGGGCTCGTGCTCGATCTGTGCCTGCCCGACGCCAACGATCCGGGCGCACTGCAGCAAACCGCCTGCCTGCTCGGACCTCCGAATCCGCCTTACACGTTCCCGACGAACTTCCCGGACGAATCGTTTTACTTCCGCGCAGTCTCGGGTCCTCTGGACCTCCCGAACGGCAAGCGCGCAATCCTCGTGCTCGCGCTGGAGGCGGCATTCGGCAACGGCGTACCGGCTGCGGGCGATCAGATGGTGTTCACGCGCATTCGCGTCACCGCCGGGGTGCCGTTCGACGGCACGTACCGCGTCACGCATCCCTACGGCGTCGAAGTGTTCCCCGACGTCACGGCCGGCGCCGGCAATCGCGACATCGTGTTCACCGAGGACATCGGGGTCACGCCCGGCGTCTTTACGCAGGCGCTGACGAGCCGCGTCGGACCTTTTCTTCAGCGCGGGGACGCGCTGGGTAATCCGCTCGGATTCGTGACGCTCAACGGCGCGCAGTTCCTGTCCGACGGCGTCGCGCCTGAGACCGTAACGGGCAGCCCGTTCGGAACCAACTACTTCGAGATCTGCGGGCCGCTCACCGGTCCAGGCACTGACAGTTGCATCCGAACCGATCGGTTCACGCTGACCGGGCGCGTGCACGACTCGGTGGCGGACCCGATCGGCAGCCCACTCGCGATCGAGCGCGCCACGTACACGCGCGATTCGACGGGCGTGCGCGTCGACGTTGCCGCCAGCGCCATCGCGGGGATCGGGCAGGCCGCGCCCAGACTGTCGGCCGGCGGATCGGGCTTGCCGCCGGTACTGATGTCGGGCCCGAACACGCTGGGCCACTTTTACGCGCAGGTCTTGCCGTCGTCGCCAGGCGAAGTGCCCAACACGGTGACCGTCATCAACTCGGGCGACGTGCCGCCGAGCGCCGCGAAGCGCCACATCGTCGACGAAGTCGCGGTGACTCTGGCGACGTACGACCCGAGCGCGCAGTCGCTGGTCGTCGTCGCCACGTCGAGCGACAAGGGCGACGCGACGCACTCGCCGCCGAAACTCGCGCTCGAAGGATTCCCGGCCGCCGCGTCGATCGGCGGAGCGATTGCAGGCGATCCGTCGTCGGTGCAGTTCACGGTCGCCCCGCTGCCGGTTCCGCCGGCGAGCGTGGGCGTGGTTTCCGCTGCGGGCGGTCAGGGCCGGCTCGAAGTCACGATGCTTTCGGCGGCTGCGCCGTTCGCCGCCGGCGTGCCGCTGGCGGTTGATGACGAAGCCACCGCCACCGCGGGCGGCCCGGCCATCGTGATCCCGGTCAAGGCCAACGACGTCGCCAGCGCTACGGCGCCGATCAACGCAGGCGCCGTCACGATCCTGGCGCCGGGGCTGCAACCCGCGATCGGTACGGTCTTGGCGCTTGCCGATGGAACCGTCCGGTTCACGCCGACGACGACTACCGGCACCGCGACCTTCCGTTACACGGTCGCCAACGGCATCGGGACGTCGAACGTCGCGACCGTGACGATCGCGGTGGTGCCACCCGCGGGCGGTCCGGTGCCGATCGCCAACCCGGACAGCGGGATCACGGTCAACGCCAACACCTCGCGCGTGATCGATGTGCTCGCCAACGACTCGGGCAACGGCGGAACGTTGAACCCGGCGACCGTGACGATCGTGAGCGGACCGACCGCTGGCACGGCGACGGTCAGCACCGCGACGGGAACCATCACGTACAACGCACCGGCCACGCCGACCGTTGCGACGCTGAGCTACACGGTCAGGAACACCAACGGCAACGAGTCGGCACCTGCCATGGTCACCATCAATGTCGTGACGCCCGAGTCGATCACGGTCACGCGCGCGCGCTGTTCGAGCGCGGCGTGGGACGTGCGCGGCACGAGCACGGTGACGGCCGGCAACTCGGTCACGCTGTATCTGACCGCCACGGTGCCCGACCAGCCGACGAGCACGCAGATTCTCGGCACGGCACCCGTGGACGCGGCCGGAGCTTGGCAGTTCCAACTGCGTGGCGGCCCGGCATGCGTGAGCCCGATCAGCCTGAAGTCGGCGCTCGGCACGAAGGTCGGCAACATCACCGTCCAGTTGCGGTAGACCTTGCGAGGTCGTCGTTCTCATGCGGCGAGCATCGGTTGACGGCCGACGGGCCTCGCCCGCCGGCCGTCTGCCTGAGCCTCGCGTTGGCCGGCACGCCGCATTACTGCGACACATCGTCGCAGTGCCACTCGAAAGCGCGCCGATAGAATCGATCGAAGGTCATTGCCTCCCGTTTCGACGGGAGCGCGAACAGGAGTCCCGCATGCATTCGGCTGCCCGGCGCGGGCGTCCTTCGTCACCGCGCAAGCGACGGGGCTTCACGTTGCTCGAGCTGCTTGTCGTGATGGTCATCATCGGGCTGCTCGCGGGCTACGTCGGCCCGAAGTACTTCGGCCAGATCGGCAAGTCCGAGGTCAAGGCCGCGAAAGCGCAGATCGACGCTTTCGAGAAGGCCCTCGACCAGTACCGCCTCGATGTCGGCCGCTATCCGCCCACCGAGGTCGGGCTCGCGGGCCTGGTCGCCAAGCCGGCGAACGAGCCGAAGTGGGCCGGCCCGTACCTGAAGAAAGGTGTCCCCGTCGATCCCTGGGGACAACCGTATGTCTACAAGTCCCCCGGCGAGCACGGCGAGTACGACCTGCTTTCGCTCGGCAAGGACGGCCGACCCGGCGGCAGCGGCGAAGCGGCGGACATCACCAACTGGTGAGACGGACCGATGCGTTTCGAAGTCACCGCCATCTCCGCGCGCGCCGCCCCGGTGCAATTGACGATCGAAGCCGGCGACGCGGTACACGCGCAACGCGACGCCACCGCGCGGGGCTACCACGTCGTGAGCGTGCGGGCGGCCGATCCGTTGGCGCGCTGGCGGTCGGGGCGAGCGTCGTTCTCGCTGCTGCCGTTCGCGCAGGAGTTGTGCGCGCTGCTGGCGGCCGGAATCGGGCTAGTGGAGTCGCTGCAGACGCTTGCGGAGAAGGAGGAGCGCCCGCCGGTTCGTCATGTGATCGACGCGGTGATCCGCACGGTTTCCTCCGGCGCACCGCTGTCGGCGGCGCTCGCCGAGCAGAGCGCGGCCTTTCCGGCCCTGTTCGTCGCGACGGTCAAGGCCGCGGAGAAGACGGGCGATCTGCCCGAGGCGCTGGCGCGCTTTGTCGCGTATCGCAGCCAGATCGACGCCGTGCGCAAGCGCGTCGTCGGCGCGCTGATCTACCCGGTGCTGCTGCTCGCCGTCGGCACGCTGGTCACGCTGTTCCTGCTCGCGTACGTCGTGCCGCGTTTCGCGGCCGTCTACGAAGACGCCGGACGCGACCTGCCGTTTCTGTCGCAATGGCTGCTCGCCTGGGGGCGCTTCTTCGAGGCGCACTGGGCGGTCGCGCTGTCGGGCTTCGTCGCCGTGATCGCTGCGAGCTTCTACGCCGCGACCCGGCCCGCAGTCGGGGCCAGCCTCGCGCGCACTCTTTGGCGCATGCCGTCGATCGGTGAACGCCTGCGCGTGTACCAGCTCGCACGGCTATACCGCACGCTCGGAATGCTGTTGCAGAGCGGCCTGCCGATCGTCGCCGCGCTCAGGCAGTGCGGCGACATGCTGCCGCCGCAGTTGCGCCCGCGGCTCGACGCCGCGGTGCAGTCGCTCGCGACCGGCCAGCCGATCTCGGCGGCGCTCGACGCGCACGGACTGACCACGCCGGTGGCCCTGCGCATGCTGCGCGTCGGCGAACGCTCGGGCCGCATCAGCGAACTGATGGCGCGCATCGCGAGTTTTCACGAAGACGAGATCGCGCGCGCGGTCGAATGGTTCACGCGGCTGTTCGAGCCGATCCTGATGCTCGCGATCGGCGCGGTGATCGGGCTGATCGTCGTGCTGATGTACGTGCCCGTGTTTGAGCTCGCGGGCAGCTTGCAATGAACGCGCCGGCCGCCCCGTTCGCGCTCGACACCGCGGCGCTGCGCGCGGCGCGCGCCGAGGCGCGCCGCAGCGGGCGGGCTGCGCTCGAGGTACTCGAAGAGCGCGCAGGGCTGCCGCCGCGCGAGTTCGTCGAGCAGCTCGGCCGCCTGCTGCACTATCCGACGCTGACTAACGCGCAACTGGCGGCGCTCGCGCCTGACTACACGGCGCTGCCCTTTGCCGAGGCTGCCCGCCACGGCGTGATCGCCGTGCGCGATCCGAGCGGCGCTTTGTTCGTCGTCTGCGCCGATCCGCTCGACGCCGAACGCCTCGAGTGGGCCGAGGCGCGAGTTCGTGCGCCTTTCGCGTGGCGGCTCGCGCAGCGCGACGACTTGGCGGTGTTCCTCGCGCGCCAGGAGGATGCGCTGCGCGCGATCGACGGCGCGCTCGCGCCCGCGAACGAAGCGCAGGCACGCACCCAGGTCGAAGACCTGTCGCTCGCGTCGATCAGCGCCGACACCAACCCGACGGTGCGGCTGGTCAACTCGACGCTGTACGACGCGCTGAAGGCGGGCGCGAGCGACATTCACCTCGAATCGCGCGCCGACGGGCTCGAGATCAAGTACCGAATCGATGGCGTGCTGTCGCCGGTCGGGCAGGTGGCCGGGCGCGAACTCGCGCAGCAGACGATCTCGCGCGTCAAGGTGATGAGCGAGCTGGACATCGCCGAGACGCGGATCCCGCAGGACGGGCGGCTGAAGATCGCCGTGCGCGGGCGCGAGGTCGATCTGCGCGTGTCGATCATGCCGAGCATCTTCGGCGAGGACGCGGTGCTGCGCATCCTCGACAAGCAGTCGCTCGCCGATCAGGTCGCGGGGCTGACGCTGGCGCAGCTCGGCTTCGACGAGCCGATCGTGCGCGGCCTGCGTCGTCTGTCGCGCGAGCCGTACGGCATGCTGCTCGTCACCGGGCCGACCGGCAGCGGCAAGACGACGACGCTGTATGCGGCGATCACCGAGATCAACCACGGCCGCGACAAGATCGTGACGATCGAGGATCCGGTCGAGTACCAGTTGCCGGGGGTGCTGCAGATCCCCGTCAACGAGAAAAAGGGGCTCACCTTCGCGCGCGGTCTTCGCTCGATCCTGCGCCACGATCCCGACAAGATCATGGTCGGCGAGATCCGCGACCCCGAGACCGCGCAG